>Ga0308170_10000781_pt1 | contig 35807 bp, 22 predicted proteins | sample PhyBR2_2_FD_202136 | JGI IMG/M metagenome (GOLD analysis project Ga0308170, IMG submission 202136) | Phyllosphere microbial communities from UC Gill Tract Community Farm, Albany, California, United States - DLSLSB.R2 | ecosystem: Host-associated > Plants > Phyllosphere > Unclassified | place... | reverse complement strand
AAGGTCTTTTGTTAACACTTTGGTAGAATTCCTTAAGCTTAGAGTAAAGGCAAGAGTTTTTAAAATTATGGCAAGAAGGATTCGAGAATTCTGAATACTGACCTTCAACTCCAAAAACATTTTTAAAATACTTCCATAGTCTATTTAGGAGATCCTGTCTATTATTTAACACTTCTTGTTCGTCTTTTATATTCTCAACTGAAAATCTGTCCAATTCTTCGTCATAAAGAAGACAGTTGTACAAATGAAGTATAATTAGATCAGCTGAACTATCAACTGATATATAACCATTATGGTTAGGGTTTTCAAACATTTTACCAAAGCATGTAAAACTGATAGAACAACTTTCTTGATCTTGTTCTGAGTATGGAAAGTTAATATAGCTAGTGTAAATGTTGTTTCTGAATGCTTCCTTTTGATCATCATTCAGTTCTACGTGCTGTATCTGGCTCATTAGATTCACATCTAGATCCTTAAATATTGCTGCCAAATACGCTGTCAATTCTTTGACTGAACTCATTACTCCCAAGCAATATGTATGAAGTAATATCAATTTCATGTTCTTAAGCTCCAAATCGGACATATAGCTACCATAGAGATCGTCATCTTTTGTGAGCACTAAATGCTCAAACAAGTTGTACAGTGTAGGTGTATCTGACAAGGATTCTGGATTTTCACCTCTCAACAGTCTAACAAACAATCTTCCCATTGCTTCAATATTCATAATTCTGCTAGACTTAGATTGAACTCTATCAGTAATAAAATTTTTATCATCAACAAAGTATAATTGAGTAAAGCTTACTTTCAAGCTTTCCTTATCACAGGCTTTTTCTTCGTGGAATAAAAATAAGTATAAGCTAGTAAACGAGTCTTTACCAGCTTGCTTGAGATAATCGTCTGGTGACATTCCATCATAGAAAAATGGTTTGAACTTCGGATTGAACCTTTTCATCTTTGCAAGAGATCCGTTGTGTCTAAACATTAACCCAAAAATGGGATTTACAATGGTAAACTCTGCAGACTCATATCTGTGTTGATCACCGTTGTAGAAAACTTCGTTGAATGCTGTTTGAATGTCCTCTGCAACTATCTCACAGCAAATGGTTCCAACTGAAAAGATTATGCTGATAATCTGAAACTTCATCTTTTGGGCTAAAAGTAAAATTTTTATTTATAGGTTTTTAAGGATTTTGAAATAAAGATGAAGGAAAATACTATAAATGAAATTTTTTACTTTTTTGCCCTAAATTGTGTTGAAGAAAATAGTATTTTAGAAGAGGAAGGAATTTGTTTTTCAAAGCTTTATATGTGATTTAAATGAGAAAAGGCAAGCCGAAAAAACTTATTTAGACCTTTAACATAAAAATATTACGGGGCTTTGGCCCAATCATGAGTGTATTCCATGGGCTGTGTAAGATTACTTTGCAAATCTAGAATTTTGTGTTACAGCAAGAAAACGCTAGACACGTGATTTTGCATAATTTGTCGCTGAGCATACATAAAGCTGAGCTTGAAAGACAATTACCTGTTATTCTGAAATAACAAAGTTAAGGATTTTTCACCTAGCAGAAGAACTGTTTTAATTTCTATTTTAAACAGACAAAGGTAACACAATAAAACATTGTTTTTATAGAGATATGTATCGAAATTATTTATATTGGAATTACTTAAAAGCTAACATTTGGTTACAAATGTCTTTTGAATAGATGAGTGTTCTCTTTTTTTTTGTTTAAATGTTTTGGCACCCCATGAAAATTGAAAAGGCCAAAGACGCATATTCTGCACTGCTTAACACAGCTTCAAAGTTTCTGTCTCCATCTATGAAACAGTTTTTTATTAGAAAAGCCAACAACGATTTTCATAGAATTAAAGGCCAGAGTCCAGAGGCTATTGAAAAATATTTTAAAGAACAAAAGGAAGCCAATGAGTCTTTGAATAGGGCAGTAAGCATATACAACACTTATTACGATAAATCTTCTACTATTTAGATCTACCAAATTTTAAAAGACAGTAAAAACCCTTTTTAGATTTTTTTTGAAAATTTTTTGTGATATCTATATTAATTATATATTTTACGTTTTTCTGTATTATATAAATTTACAGTTATTTAGTTTACAGCAATGTTTTAAATTTAGAAAAAATTTCAAATTTGATTCTAAATCTGTTGATCATAAATACAAAACTAAACAATATTCACTTCTTCTTTGAGCTTTTTATAGTAATTTATTATTCTTGTTGCAGCTAAGATATTAAGTAGGGCATATCTCCATCCTCATTGCAGGGACACTCGTCAAACATATTTGATTTTGAACTCAGATTTGTTAAATCTGAATCTAACTCAATGAGCCTTTCCTCCACAAAGGCGTTATATCCTTTATTTCTTATTAACTTTGTTAACAGATGAACTGAATATTCATATGAAACAACTGGAAAATTATAGTGTTTCTCGAGATATATCTTAGCTGCATCTTTTGCAACAGTATCATTTGTATTATAAATTAGCAAAATTCTTAATAAAATGCTTTTCTCTTCTTGTTTTTCTCCAAATTTAAGAATCAATTTAGTATCTTCACTTTTCTCAGGTTTGAACTTTAATATTTCCATCACTTTTAAATGGGTAAGACCTCCAAAATTTTTGCATTGTTCAATCAGATGTATTTCTCTATTCGTGAGATCGTTGATTCTTGACAGAATAAACAGAATGAAGTATACTGATAATGAATTAAGTGCAGAAATAGAATATTCCAACATCTCTAAAAGATAGGATCTTATTCCATGATAAGATAAAAACAGCGAATCAAAGTCTTTTTGGATCAAAAGTTGTTTTTTGAAAATACTGCTTAGAATTGAGCATCCGCAATTCTTTATACTGAACAATGCATTGTTAAAGCATTCAAATCCTAGTCTAAAGTAAAACTCTAAATCATCATGTGCATTTTCATTTAAGATTGCAATAAAAGCATTCAGAGCATGTATTATAGTTGCTTCAGGCAAACACCTTTCTATCTCAATGGATGAACTATTTCTGCAAATTATGTTAAACAAGGCTTCTTTCACTCTCAAATAGTTTTTTCTGTTCTTCACCAGCAAAACAAAGTATTCAGAAAGACCTCCACTCTTTCTGATAATATTGCCTTTTTCCTTAATTTGGGCTAATCCCAAATCTATGTATTTTTTAAGACAAGGCTCTGATATTTTAGTCAAATCAATCATGTTCTTCAAAAAGCAAATCAGCCCAAGATGGTCTGTCTTTAGCATTACATTTATAGGGATGTCAACTTGATCGTTATGATAGTAGAACACAAGGATTTCTCTCAAAATTTTCCAATCATTTGGATCAGCTAAAACCTCAAATTTAGATTCTGAAAAAATTTTATCAACTATTTTGGAGTATTCTTTAGAACAAAAATTGATTGAGTTAAAATAATAAAGAAACCCAAAGCTAGGCATTTTCTTATCTTCAAAGTCAGATTCAAAACAAGCAAATACCTCTATTGGATTGCAATTTTTTAGAAATTCACTGGCACCTATAATTTTATAACTTTTTGTGTCTTTGAGCTCTGAGATAAGCTCAAAAATATCTTTGTCTATCATCTTACAATACTTCGAGGCCGACTGTCTTATGACGTGATTTTTATCATACACAAGGCCATTTATAATTTCCTTGAATTGGCTTGTATGATCTAAGAATTCTATGGTATTAAATAATAATAAAGAGCCGAAACGTCTTCTGGCCAAGTTTTGGCTCTTACACATAGGATAAAGAATTTTGCAGTATAACTTGTTTACAGAATCATTAAAATTTGCTTGAATCCTCAAACCATAGAGCTTTGTTTTAAAACTTTCTGCTATCTCAACTCTATTGATATCTTCATTCAAAAACTGGTTTATCATTAAAAATTCAGTGATTTGTTCCATGTCTTTTACCGTTTTGAAGTACTCCACTCTGATAATTTCTGATTCATGGTTAGGAGTTAAAATGAAAAATAATGAAAAGTTTAGGCCACAGATTGATCTGAAATTTCTTATGCCAAATTCAGTAAGCTTAGGAAGAAGATGCTTATTTTGTATAAGATCTAGTCTTGCTATTGCAGACTTTGTTTGCTTGAATTCATAGGAGTTCAATGTCTCAAGCAGTCTTTTTATAACATTTTCATCAGATATTTTGACATTTTGAGGATAGATATGAGTTTTTTCATAGACAATTTTCAGTTTTGTAAAAATTCCTACAATAATTGGTCTCAATTTCTTTATTCTTGAGTATTTTTTGCAGTATTCCACAAATATCTCGTTGTAAGTGCTTACTTTCCTGAAAATTGTCTGTAAGTCTTCAATTGATGCCTTTGGGATTAAGCTTATCAGTAGTTCATTTGCTTTCGATTCGTTTTCGCTATGCTTCATGCAAGCAACAAAAACTTTCAATTTTGTCTCTGAAATAGAATCCCACATGCCATCCTCTTTCAAAGATGTTATTGCATCATCTATTACTTTTGTGTCATTTAAGTCGATGTTCTTAAAATTTGCTACTATTCTTCCTGCCAGCTCTTTGTTCATAAATGGTAAATTTTTTGAAAAGTTAAGGTTAGTCAACAAAACTAAAAATAAGATTTGAAACTTAATAAGACAGTCTGCTTCAGGCATCTTTAAATATAAAATAAACCAAATACAAAGATTTGATTCTGTTTTATACAATATCTTGCTGATAGGCCTCAATATGTAAACTGCTAGAATCAAATACTTCTTCAAGACACAATAATAACAGCAAATATCATAGGTTCCTTTGAGATACATATTTTGTTTCTGACTGGATTTAGAGAATTGGCAGTGATTTCAAATAATGGCTATAAAGCTAACAGTTAGCTTAAATATTCTTTTTATCCTAGTCTCATCTCATCTTTTGTAAAGTAGTAAATTCAATATATTTTTGCTTTCAAGTTTTATTTTTGTATTTAACCTAATATGAATTTTTTGATCTGCTGAAAGTTTTTATTTATCATTTCCTCTACCAAATAACAAAGCTTGTCTAAGAACAATTCATCTTTAAAATGCCTTTTGCAAAAGTCAAAAGTTCATCAATTTTGTCTCTTTCTAAACCATTCATCAACAAAAAATCTTTGTAGCTTCTCAAGTCAAAGATTCCATATTTCAAATTCTTAATTTTCTTGACATTTTCACCGTTGTAGATCTCTATAAGATGCTCTATTTGACCCTGCGCTACACTGTCAATATTTTGAACTGCCTTTTTTGCACCCAACCCCTTTATTCCGCTACAATAATCTGAGCCTAGGAGAAAACTAAGCTTGATTAGCTTTTCTTTGTCAAAACCAGCATTCTTCCTGATCGATTCAGCCGTATACATCTTAATATCTCTGTCTTTCCTGAAAAAATTCTTAAAAGTTGTAGTCCCATAGATCAGCATGTCACTATCTTCAGAAATTACACCATCAATCAAGCCGTTTTTGAACAAATACCAGCATTGTGGATCAGCTTCACCAGGACTATCAACAAATGGTATTCCAAACAAAGTAATGATTGTTTTAATGATACTTTCTACTTTCTTTGATTCTTCTAAAACTAAGCCTTCATTTTCTAATTTAATTTGGCTGTTCATAGATTCTAATTTCTCTTTTATCTGGACATAGTCTACATTTTGAGCAGAATATTCAGACATTGAGTCATCTGATTTCCAAAATAGATCAAACACATCAGAGCTCTGTGAATAAAAATCTTCAATTTCAGTCTTTTTCACATTTAATTCTTTGCTGTCAGGTTTTGTAGAAATAATTTTTGTATTGTTTTTGGCAAAGTTTCTGCTAAAGTGCTTAATTGGCCTTTCTTTTGTACCTTCCAAATCCAAAATGCTATTTATTTTAATCCTTTCTTCAATCTCATTAATCATCCTATCTTGAGACTCTACATTTGACATTGCATCTTCACTCTTGCTCTTAGTTTTGTACTTTTCATATATTGTATTCCATTCGTCTCTATCAGTTAGTACTTGGTCAAAGCACATTTCTAGATTCTCACTTTCATCATCTTTTTCTGCCAAAATTTTCTCTTTTTTATTCCTAACTTCTGAACAGCCTTCTCTTTTGCTCGAATCTTGATCAATTTTGAGCTCTGAGAATGATGTGCAATCTGAAAGAATTCGGGATTTGGAATTCAAGTCTTTAAGCATATTTGTAACCAGATTTCTTTTCTTAACATTTGCAATCTGTTTCAAACTAAATTCATCCGCCAAATCATCTTCGCAAATTAATGTCGTCATTTTTCTTTTACTCCTCAATTCTATCAATTTTTTTAATTTTTGGTGCTTGCTGAGTTTTTTTATGGAATCAGGGTCAAAGCTAAGATAGCAATCCATCTCTTTTGTCTCGTGCTTTTTGTAAATGTTATGATTATCATCACTGCGAAAAGTTTCATTTCTGTCCTGCTCTAAGTTAGCATTATCAAATTCATCACTAATTTCTCCCCAGTTGTAGTCATGATCTTTCAGTCGCCTCTGGGCATCCTCAAAAATTTTATTTAGTGACTCGTCATCCTGACAATTGACATGAACACATTCTTTAAGAGGCTTTTTACAAATCTTGCATTCTCTATTGTTTGCAACTCCCAGCAGAATGCTTTTGAGCCTATCTCTTCTCCTGGACTCCAAAACCTGTTTTTTAATTTTTGGTGCAGCGCCATCAAAAACGAAAACAGGGCTTATCTCATTATAAATTATCTTAAAAATCCTCTTTGAAATTGAATAGATTATTAAATCTCGTGGCATATCCTTGTATTGATGCATCCATATGCTGGTGTCTATTGCCAATGTTTTGTTTTTAAGATTGGCCTTTTCACCACAATCTTTCAAAATTTTCCACAAGTTTTTTACGCCCATTGGGGCTGTTAAAATATGACTTTTTTAATTAACTTGAAAACATCTGAAATAATATGCAAAGTTACTGATATTAAAATGTCAATAAATTTATTTGAAAAGAATTGTTGTTCAAAACTTTGAGATTTATAATATTGTTGGTTTTAACATCAAAAAAAACTTCATCCAATTTGTACAATTTCTCCACCTAATGTATATTGATATAACAAAACAAAGAATATTTATCTCTGTAAATACATTTGCAAGGACATGTACCTGATTTAAAACCATTCTAAAAGAAGATATTATATAAAATTTATAAAGAATCCCTTAATGGTCAAAGCTACTAAAGGGTGTCTGATAGAAACAGAGCCCAGCATCAAAGAAGTTATATTGAAACTTGGAGAGAATGAGAAGTTTGTTATTGAAGAAATAGATGACAATTTTATATTTATAAACCAATCAGCAGCAAATAAAATAAAAGAAAGGATTGAAAGCATAATGACTATCAAGAAATAGCTGCAAAAGACGGATTTAGACTATTAAAGATTCATATAAAATCCTCAACTTATCGTAAAACTAAAAATAAATGATATTTTAAAGCTCTTGTTCTTGTAAAAATCAAAGAACTGAGGCATTTTATAGACTTAGTTAGATTAGATTTCTAACACAAATAAAAGCATACTGCTAATGCTAACACTAAGAGTTTTTAACATTAAATCTAAATTGATCTAAAATACAACAAATTTACAAAAGCTTGATGAAGTAACAAAACTAAGATCAAAACAATGCTAGACTTTATTTCATTGACATGTCAGGATGCGAAAGCATCGACATAATTTTCTTGAGAGGCAAATTTTTCTCAAAATTTATATTTTTGAATTCTGAATTTTGTTGGCAAAGCCTGGCAAAATCCTCAGAATTAATCTTCGGAACCTCAAAACTGTCGGAAAAGCAATCAAAGACTCCAGACTCTTGCAATATTTCTGGCATTGATGTTGTTCCAATAACATAGAGCTTATTTTTATCTTCTGCTTTGATAAAAATTTTAAGTGCCTGAAGAATGGAATTAGAAAACCTGGGGCCAATTGCCACGTACTCTATTAGCCCTTCAATGTCGTCCAAAATCAATATGGCCTCAGAAGACTTGTAAGCATCCATGAATTTGTCCTTGATATAATTTACCTTATCATTTTCACCCATTCCAACCATGTGTCGCGGACTAATTATTTTAATAAATGGAAAAGAACTTAGCAAGGCTGTTCTAACGGCCAAAGTTGTCTTACCCGTTCCATTTTCTCCAAAGAAAAGAATAGAATTCGTATTGAACAGATTTGTCGATCTCAAGTTCTCGAGACTGTGTTTGCCCAGTTCAATAGCCTTGATAAAGCTTTCTGTCTCATAGAATACCTTAGTAAATGTCTCAAACTCTTTGTCATTAAACCCAAATGCTGGCTTTATCTCGTCTATGGCCCTGATCATATCGTTCATATTAATAGAAATGTTTTCATCAGCAACAAGCCTGTTTCCCTCCTCGCTTCTAACCTTGCGTTCTAAGGCGAAAGAACTGGCACTTCGGACCACTGCTGATATTTCGGCACCTGTGTAGTTTTTTGATAGCTCGGCCATTGTATTTAAGTCAACGTCCTCGGATAGAAAGTTGTTTCCAGACATCTGTTTGGTGTGAATTTTGAAGATTTCTAATCTTGCCGTCTCGTCAGGCAGAGAAATTTCCAGATGGATCTCAAACCTTCCTGGCCTGAGAAGTGCCTCGTCAATGAGATCAAGTCGATTAGTCATTCCGATAACAAGAATATTGTCCAAAGACTCCACACCATCAATTTTACTCAGCAACTGGTTGACCACTTGATCCCCAACACCAGCAGATCCTCCTGAGCCCCTCCTTTTACAAATAGCATCTATTTCATCAAATATGATTATATGCATCTGCGAATTTTCCTTTTTCTGCTTAAACTCCTCTTCGGCCTCCTTGAATAAATTTCTAATGTTTTCTTCACTCTGTCCAACATACTTGTTCAATATTTCAGGCCCATTTACAATTTTTGGCGGTTTGGCGCCCAGCAGAGACCCCAGCTTACGGGCAATGAGAGTTTTACCAGTACCCGGAGGACCATATAGCATTATGCCCTTTACGTGTGGTATCCCCATCTTCTTGATGACGCTCGGATCAAAAAGCCTCTGAACAAATGCCCGTCGAAACATCTGCTCAAATTCCTTTTTCAAGCCACCGATTCCAAGGTTTTCAAAACTGAAATTTGGATCAAGAAGAAAATTTTCAGCCTGATTGTTGATAATGGTAATTTTTGAAGAAATAGAAGATACTACGATTTCAGTATCCTCAGTAAGAACAGCGTAGCTCTGCGGACTATCGCAAACCATTTCTACGACAGAAAGAACAAATATAATATCAGGCTCTGAGGATAAGCTAAAATAGAGCTTTTGCCCTACATTAAACGGAAAATGCTCGTATACTGTTCTGATGGATTCTTTCAATTCCAGAGAATCTACCTCTATCTTCGTTAGGTTGATTATTTCTACATTCAATTTTAAAAGATTGATTTTGTCAATGTATTTTCTATCAATAAAGTCAATGTCTACTTCTCCGTCTTGTAGCACTTTGTTTGTAAATTCTCTTTGAATTTTACTCAAAGCTATTTTATCTGAAGGTATTGAAGAGTCGGCCTCAAAGGCATAGAGATAGTTGCCATCCAGGAGAATGAAATCTGTCTCGTTGTGGCTATGGGATGGGTTAATGTATACAAGGTTTATTTTTGACCTTTGCTGGGTTGTCTTTGTAATCTTTAAAGTATTCGAATCATACTTTGGTTTCATAAGGGGCTTGAATAAGAAAAAAATATAGCACAGAGGATCAAGCTTTCCTGATTTTTGAAACAGTGAAGCACAGTCATAGTATGATTGAGTTTAATGCTTATACTTTGTTAAAGTGATCGATTAAATTATTATATTCAACATACAAAAATGATCAATAAAAATGTTATCTGGTAGTTTAAATTTTACATCTGACATTGGGAAAGTATAATCATCTAAATTCTAAGCACAAAAGTATGAAAAGGCTTTATTACTGGTCTGAGTACAATTTGCAGCTTTCTGGTTAATAATTTATTTGTAGATTTCTAGAACCTTGCTATTCTATTGATAAAGGTATTTTGAGGCAAAAAAATATCGCTGAAATCTATAAGAAAATAATCTTAAACAAATTATAAAAGTTTTTTTCTGAAATACAGACTTTGAATATTACAAGTGACAAAAAATCAGGTAGCAAGCAGATTTAAGAGCGAAGTTGTGTGCTGTTCAAGAAATAGTAAAAGGGCAATTTGATTTGAGAAGAGTTTGATGTAATCTAAAAATTTGCCAATTGTAGACTTTTTTGGTTTTTTTTAATATCAAGTTTTTGGCATTCTCTTGATGTTACAGCCCCTAAGAAGCGACGCTCGTCTTCAATTATTTTAAACCGATTGTTTCAAAAAAATATTACAAAATTTGAATTTTTTATAGCCCCAATGAATAACAAGAGCAGAAATAGATCACCAGATAATGAAGCAGCAAACAAAAACCAAGAGGAAATGTTTGCAGTGAATAGCAACAAGCATTTTGAAGATTTTAAAAGACAAAGCAACAAATTTGATGATTGCATTGGCAAAACAAAAATAAAAATTAATAAAAATGAAACAAAAGAATTTTCTGAAATTACGAATAGCAGCTCTAGCATGGTAGATCACAAACCTTTTATAGAAAAAAAGGGTGTGCGAAGAAACGAGAACATTAGCAACAGGGCTAAAATTGGAAATTCTGAGTTAGACACAATAAAAGACGAGGGCAGGGAACAAGACAAGACAATGTCTGAGAAGAAAGCCCAGAAAGTCATTAAGATCTTCAAGAATGTATCTCTGTCAAACAGCTCTGCAGCAAGAGCCGAAGACGTTTCGCCAACCGCAAGCCCCTATGAAGAGCCAGAGTCCAGAAGATTAGGCGTAAATTCTGAATGTGTAATCTCAGATGAGCTGCTAAAATACAGGTCTACAAAGTGGACAGACTTAAACATTTCTGACAATACCATAAAAGCTATGCAAGAGCATGGTTTTGAATTTCCTTCACCGGTGCAGCACCAAAGCATACCATCCATTTTAAAAGGTCTGGATGTACTAGTCAGAGCCAAAAATGGAACTGGAAAATCTCTTTCATTTGTAATTCCTATTCTAGAGAAGATTGATTCAAAGAACAACTCTTTGCAGGCTATTATACTAGTTCCAATCAGAGAATTGGCTTTACAAATAGCGAAAACTGTTAAAAAGTTTTGTAAAGATACTGGCGTTAAAAGCATGCCTCTGGTGGGCGGGTCTGATCTCACAGACGACATAATTCGAATATCAAATGGAATACACGTTCTTATTGGGACACCTGGTAGAATTCTGGACGTACTGCAGAAGAATGTGTGCAAAATTGAAGACAATCCCATTATTATTTTTGACGAGGCTGACAAGCTTCTTGACTCTGTCTTCTACGAGTCTATCTTCAGTTTGATTAATCTTCTACCAAAAAAGAAGCAGATATGCCTGTTTTCTGCCACCTTTCCCACTTCCATCAAATCTTTTGTGGACATGAATATGAACTCTCCAAAACTGATTAAAGTCAGCAATGAATACACTCTGAAAAATGTCTCCCAATTTTACGTTAAAATACGGAAGAATACTAAATTGCCATGCCTGAAATCCATACTAGTTTCAATAGACATAAATCAGTGCATTATCTACTGCAACGGCATCATCAGTGCACAGATGCTAGCCAAAAAGATAACAGAAACAGGTTTCAGCTGCTATTTCATCCATTCGCAAATGTCGCAGGACGAAAGGAACATGGTTTACCATAATTTTTCTAGAAACAGATGTCAGATATTAGTCAGTACCGATATTACAACAAGAGGCATAGATGTTAAGGGAATCAATGTTGTCATTAATTTTGACCTTCCTTTTTCTTCAGAAAGCTATCTGCACAGATTAGGCAGGGCTGGAAGGTTTGGAACACGTGGATGTTGCATAAGTCTTATTAACGACGAAGAATTGCATACTGTTGAAAATTTTGCAAATTTTGTTGGGTCAAAAATTTATCCAGCATGTGACGAATCGTTCAAAAATTTCTGCAAGAGCCAATAAATTAATATTCTTATTAAAAACATCATGTTTTCAATGTTTCACCGTTTTGCATTAGATAGAAGCATGTAAATCAAATTCGATTCTTCTTATGGCTGTTTTGGCCTGTAGGCAAAATCTTGTAATTAGGATTCTGCTCAATAAAATGTCTTTCTGCAATAAAGCATTGTTTTTAACGAATACAACTTTTTTGTTAAATATCATTTTAATACCAAAAATGTTTTCAATGACTGTGTTTTTCTGTTGTCTTATCATTCATTATTGACTTTTTAATCAGAATTATACTTTGTAATGTTTTCCATTAAAAAAATTTCTGAAAAAAATTGAAATATTTTAGAGAAAAGAATTAGAAAATCTGATACTTTTAACAGAAGTTGGCCTCTTGGGAATACACAAAAAGCGCCAGATATTCTGTTCTTTTAGATTTCGTTTGCTTTTGGCTGTTTTATTTATCAATTTTTAATTTAATTAAAAAGCTTAAACGACAATGATTAAATGTTTTCTATTGCAGCTTGGAAAAAGTCTAAGAAAAGGCTTGTCTTAGCCTCAATCTCCAATTTGTCGCAAAAATAAGTAATCAGGACTCTATCAAAAATTGTTTCAAAATTGGATATTTTATTTATCACTGAGCGAATATGTTTGAAATTAAATTTAAAACACTTTGTTTTAATTGGATATTTTTAAATGATTTTTGAATTTACAAGATCTCTTAGAATGATTGTTGGAATCAACGGATTTGGAAGGATAGGAAAACAAGTTTATAGAATTCTAGTGAAGAACGGAGTAAAAGTTGCACTGGTAAATGATCCAAACATAGACTTAAAGTATTTTTACTATCTTGCAAAATATGATACGGTGTACGGGACTATAGAGGAAATTGATATTGGTGCGAAATCGATCACAGCACATGGCATAGAAACTTTCTTGTCGAACGAGACGGATCCTAGAGATATCAAATGGTCGAGATATGATGTAGATTATGTTTTGGAATGCTCTGGAAAATTCACCACTCTGAAGAAGTGTGAAAGGCATAAGGTAGGCAGAGTTATTCTCAGCAGTCCGTCTGAGGATGTTCCTATGTTTGTGTATGGGGTGAATCATACGAAACTAGGAGACCAGAAAGTTATAAGCACCGCCTCTTGCACAACAAACTGCCTGGCACCGCTGGCAAAACTTCTGAACGACAATTTTGGGATTGTTGAAGGATTTCTGACAACAGTTCACGCCATGACAGGCTCGCAGAAGCCAGTGGACTTGAAAGGTGCTAAGTACAGGCTCTCTAGAAGCTGCATGAACATTATTCCGTCTACAACAGGTGCTGCAACAGCGGTAGAGAAGGTTATCCCTGAACTAGCAGGTAAGATGGATGCCCTTGCTTTCAGGGTTCCGATCATTGATGTATCTGTCATTGACTTCGTAGTAAAATTGAATAAGCCTACAAACTTAAAGGAAATCAGGAAATTAATTGAGAAGCCCAAAGAGTCGTACATGCAGTCGATTATTGGGCTAGCTGATGACGATGTTGTAAGCAGCGACATGATAGGGGATTCTCACAGCTCAATTGTTGATTTTGGCTCTTGCATGCAACTGAGTCCTACATTTTTCAAGCTTATAAGCTGGTATGATAATGAATATGGCTACTGCTGCAGAATGGTTGATATGCTGTTCTACATTGCGGAGCAGGAAAATAAACTATCTATAAAACGATAATATGAATAAAGATATTATAACATATTTGGAAGAAAAGTATAAAAAATCTTATTTTCTTAACAACTCTGATAAAAGATGAACTAGACTTAAAAATATTCTGCAAATAGCATTTTAGTGCAAAGGTTAGTCTACATTTTGTTGATTGTAAACTTAGAAAGCAAGAAATCAACAAACACTAAACTTTTACATAAAAAGTGAAGTTTAATTTTGCATAGAAATGAAGCGTAAAATTGCTGAATAATATCAGACTATATATTAAATCATGCCTTTATCTCTTAGTTGCTAACAGCAAAATATGCAAATAAACAATGCCTGTAATAAAAATCTTAAGCAAATATTTATCATTTTACAAAAATTTTATTCCCAAAAATGAATGAGCTTTATAATTTCTTAAATATTAATTTAAACAACTTAAAAGTTTCAGAAACCCGCAAAAGCAAGTATAAGCTGGGTGTTTCTATTCCTGAGTATTTGGAAAGTTCTGGAGAGTCCTTGGATGTTGTTTCTAAAACGAGGTTTCTGTATGTTAAAAATCTGTGTCTTGAAGAGCCAGAAGCTCTGGAAGTTCCTGCTTGCATCAGCAGCAATGAAAGGGCGCTAATGCATTTGTCCTTTGACAATTTTGATGTGGCTTTGGAAGCACTGGAAATCCCACTTTTTTGTGAAGTTATTGGTGCAGAAGCTACAACTAGAACGGGATCTAAAAGAAATGTCGGGGTGCTAAAAACTTACAACACATCCTCTCAAGATCTTTTTTCGCATGACTCTCAGGGATTTATCTTCACAGACTTTAAGGTTGAGCCTTTGAACTTTACAGAGCAACTATTCCTGTACATACAAATGATGAAGATATACAAGCAAGAAGAAAATGTGACATTGCGAGACTTTAAATTAAATGCATACATTGACAGAGCATTGTCAAAATGCAATCCTGCAAACGAGGCTCTAAACCGTGCATTTCTGGTCATGGACTCGATTATAAATAATTCAACCGAAAAACTCGAAAAAATCAAGGATTTGGAAATTTTGATCAATGAAAATTTGTTTGAGTTTCCGATAATTTTTAAGTCTGAGCTGCTAATACAGTTAGGCTTAGCCTACAAAGACAAGCACTTCTACGGCGAGGCTTATCATTTTTTATTGCCTTTTCCCTTGTATTTGGAGAAAATCGACTGTCTTGTAGCTTTAAAAAAGCCTGAAGAGGCTGTTTCTGAGATCTTGAAATTCATAGCCATGATAGGAAGCCCTGTTGACAGAAGCACCTCTCTTATTCTTGCAGAATTGTATATAAAGCTTGGCCATATCTATCAGGATCCTAAATACTATGATATCTCAGCCAGAATCTTCATGAGTGCTAAGCCTTACAATATTAAGGGGCTTATGCATTTCAATAGGAAGGAGTATGACTTGGCTGCTAGTGCATTTGAAGATGCTCTTGCTCTGACACCTTCTGACGAAAAAATAAGATTCTCTTACGGTTGTACCTTGATTGAGCTTGACAGGATTTCTGAGGCTTTGGAGATATTCCAAATCCTCAAACTTGAAGATCCGATGAATGACAAAATTACCAAAAATCTCAGCTATTGCTATATTAAAGCTGAAGATGTCGAGAAAGCGTTGTTCTCCTTGAAGTCTGTAGCTCTTTGCGATCCTTGTTCGATGGACAACTTTTTTATATTGTCTATGAAGAACCTGAAAATAGAAAATATCAAGTGGGCTATGACCAAAATGATGTCATTAAGAATGCTTAAAGGTTCTGTGGCATATCTAAGTACAAATAATATTCTTACGATTGAAGAAATGAAAAGTCTTGTTGAAAAGAATCCATATGTTGATTTTGAAGCCTTTAATGCAATATTTGCAGTTTGAATAGGTTCTTTAACTTTAACTTCCCCTGCATTTGTAATCAACTATAATTTTAAATTTCTGTTTTTTTTGGAAAATAAAGCTTTAATGGCTAGTGAGTTAATAAATATTTTCATAAAAACAGGCTCTATGCAATACGTTTTTAATTGTAAGTTTTAAGGCTTTTCAGCAAACAGTCATAAACTTAAACAGTTATCTTCTGCAAAAACATCAAGAAGCTTAGGGCATCTGTCATTTTTTGAAATTAAAAGTTGGTCTAATTTAAATTCTTGAGATTTTTAATTGTTAATGAAAATCATTTGTGCAACGATGCTTTGCTTCTAGAAAAATCACAGCACTTCAGTCAAGCTGTATCATTGTGAAAAGTTAGAACTTTTTATTTTCTCAATTGTTATAGGAACTTTATTTGGCTTCTCTATAATTGGATGAAAAACAACTATAAGATGTAAGCAAGAATGGCATCAAAAGTCTATGGCCAAAACTTTCTTTTTCTTGCAAAATAACTTTTGTTTTTACAATACCTTAAATTAAATTGAGCTCAAAAAAGTCAAAAATACTTTCTTTTAAAAATTTACTTTTCTATTTTTAATATTCGATAGTCATTTGAAAATTGTTGGTCCCCCAATGCCTAAGCGTCAGTCAGCCAAGACAATTCCCAAAATCCAGTTGTCACGAAGCAATCCAAAAGGCCTTGTGAGTGTGGCCAATGCCAAGCCGCTGAGGTCAGAAAATAAGAAAGCTGTCAGATGGACGGAATCCGAAACAGAAGCACTAGAAAGAGGAATCGCAAAATACGGAGCAAAGAACTGGAAAAGGATTTTAAGAAAGTACAGTGAGAAGTTTCACAGGAGCAGGAGGGTGGTTGATCTTGTCAACAAATATAACCTTCTCCACAAGTCTTCGTCCTACTACAAGACAGAGAAGAAAGATTGGATAATGGTTGATTCTGAGGGAGAGCCAGTTGTTGATGGTCTTGGAGAAATCATAGTTATTTCACAGAAGTTTCCTTACGATGCTGCCAAAAAGTTTGCTAAGAGACGGATTTCCAGTGGTGAAATTGAGTTTCTAATTCAAATCAGAGAGGCCGAGAACATAGATAATCAGCATGCCTACAACGTCAAGCTTGAGCTTGATAAAATTAATATGAAAAAGATTGTTTTGAATGAAAGAGAAGATTATTGATCTTTTTTGTTAAATTCACAATTTGGCTCGCTGTTATTTCCAAGATGGTCTTAACACAATACAGGATCATCTTAAAATGCAATTTCTTAAACTAAATGCACCTCACAAGACTTGCTTTAGTGTCTGAAACGCATTTGTATTCCAAACGATTTTATTTTAAATAAACCAACTTAAGCCTAGTCAAGCATTTTTAATTTATGTTAAGTATTAACAATAAATAATTTCTTTGAATTTAAACATTCGACAACTTATTAACAGTGAATTTTATAAATAAATCCTTGCTAATCACAAACTCATGCTTTTTTGAGAAAAAATGCTGATAAAATTAAAATTTAGACTAAATCAGTCATAAAATGTTTTTTCTGTAAAACAAATTTACAAAAACTTTGTATTTCTGAATAGTTTTAACTAGAGAACAATCTAGTTTAGACGTTTAGTAAAACAAAAATTTAGTATCAAAAAAATATTTGGGCAAACTTTTCTTAATTAAAAATTATGGCAAACATTGAAAAAATAACTTTAAAAAACAAATGTAAGAAAGACTAACTGACACTGAAAATCAAAAATTGTCTGTAAGGCTAAGTTCGATTTTTAAATCAGAAGAATTTATAAAACGTCTCTTTCAGACTTCTCAGCTTTAGGTCCTTCAAATTTCTCAGACAACAATTCTTCATCCTCTTCTTCCTCCTCAGCAGGTGGGGCTGGGCTCTCTGTCAAATGCTCTTGATAGTCAGCAAGATTGATCTTCGAAGAATCACCCTCTTCAGAAATAAAGGTAAGCAATGTCTTAAGTGTCCTGAAGTTGTCTGAGATCTTGACTGGTGTCACCGATCCCTTCTTCAGGAAAAACACGGTTGGAACTCCTGTAATTTCAAATTCAGGATATTCTTCATTCTCCATAATGTTGTAATTACCTATTTTTATAGGAACGCCATTGGTTTTGAGAATATCAGCCATTTTTTGAAGAACAGGCTCCAGATCTTTGCAGAATCCGCATCTTGGAGAGGTAAAGGCAATAATGACATCAGATTCGCTGCTGTTCGCAAAATCCTTGAAAGTGTCGGTATTGACAATCTTAAAAGTTCTTGTTTCGTTGTCCTCTGGCAAAGGACTGTTAAATACAAGCTTTTCTGCTGTTTTGTTCATCAGATTATTTACGCTCTCAAGAAAATTGGCAGGCTTGAGCGACCTTACAATGCCTTTGGACTCTTTTGTCAGAGAAACAAGAAGAGGGTATTCGGAAGGGTTTGTTTTCAAATGGTCAATCAAAACAGGAACCTCTTCAGGCGCAAAGAAGACAAACTTGCAGAATCCAGAAAAAGTCTTGGTGAACACTCTTAACGAGGAAGCAAGGGCCTCGAACTTCTCCGGCTCATCAATCACATAGAAAATTCTTTGATCCAAGGATTGTAAATGCCTGTAAGTGTCCTGGTTGATCTTGCAAAATGATGGGAGAGTGATTGCTGCTACGAGAGAATCCAGATTATTCGTAAGCGGCATCTTGAAAAAATTCTTCTCCACTGCATTGAAAGCATAAACACCTGGAAAAGGGACTCCAAAAGTCTCTGCATCAGATTTCTTGTCGGATAAAAAGAACTTTATTCCTGAATGCTCTTCGATTCCCTTGAACTTTACAAGAAGCTCACCGTCATCCGTGAAGATAAAAGCAATGTTGTAGGCACCAGACTTAAGATCCTGTATGGGATCGGACTTTATATTGCTGAGTGCATCGACTATCTCCTTCATTTGAGGTGGGAAAGGTTTCGCATTCGTTGCAATAGAGAGGACATCCTCGATGTCCTTCTTGTCCTTGACAGTAAAGTTGTAGTTGTCAGTACTTACTACAAATTCATCTGCAGCGACATTTGAATCTACTTCCTTGTTGGCAGGCACCTCTCCCAAACTGTCCAGCAGCTTTTGGGAATTTCCTCGCAGTGTTGCCATTCTTGCAGTGACACTCATGAGATAAGCAAACAAATGCATAGGGGTGAGTTCAAGAAAATAAATAAATGGATTTTTAAATAAAATTTAAAATTTTTCCAAACAAATCAGAAATTTACAAGCATATTCTAAGAATCAAAATAAATGCAAAAGACATTTGGAACAGTCTTTGATCTTGCTAATCATAACATAACACTATGTTATAACCCAATTGCCAAAATCGACTTTTACCTGAAAATTTTTCTTCTTTGATTTTGAATCAAACATAAATTATGTGTTTGCTTGTTGTACTACGATTTATTTCTAAAATTTTGAAAGTTGATAATAAACAAACAAAGACTTAGTTTCCAATTTTACAGTGCCATCTCTCAGTTCTACAGCAAAGCAGCTTAAAAATTGCTTTCTTATTATTAAATGCATCCAAAAAGTAAACACTAATTTAGAAAAGGCACAAGTACTTTTTATTGTTTAATTATTTTTTGAATCAGAAGTGCATAAAATGATTGGCAATTTCACAAGCTTGGAATTGATAAAAGCTAAAACCATTTCCGAGGCTGAAGTAAAAAGAACAGTCGCTTTAATATTGGAAAACATAAAAGTCTATGTGTGCAATCCGCTGCTGAAGCATGCTAAAACTAAAAGCATGTCAAATAAGGAAAATAACTTTATTATTATCAAAGAGGAAGACAGAATTATCGCATTTACAATGTATAGAATAGAAAAAGAACTGAGTTTTATATACGAAATACATGTAGACGCTGACTATAGATCACAGAGGCTGGGAACCACCTTAATGTCAGAAATAATTAAAGATCAGCCAGGCCAGCATTTGATTCTATTTGTGCATAAGCCAAATATCAGGGCTCAAGAGTTTTATAAAAGATTTGGATTTACTTTTGATCATGAATACGAGCATAGTCATTATTTTAAAATGGATAAGCCTAATTGAGTCTAATTCTACAATTAAAAAGCTCATTTTTTGTTATTCTGCTTTGAAATACTAAACATACAGCTGGATTGGCTTTCTTGAGTTTGGACATTGTTTTATGCTTTTTCTGATTATCAGCAGAATTTCTTCTTTTATCTAAGCAGAAAAAAATTTATCATAAGCCATTCGATCATTATTCGTTCAAAATGACAAGCTGTGAATGCACCAACTTTGACTAAAAAGCTTTATGCATTATTTTCATTTCCTTTCTTGCTCTTCCGCCTTATGAAAACCTTCAAAGTATAAAAATTTGTATAAAAAATTTAAAATGCAAGCTAATCAATAAGAGTAATTTAAATTTAAAATTTTAACGAATAGAAAGTTCAATCACAAAAGAGATGACAAACATAATAGGAACTTTTGGTTGATCAATGTAATGGTGATTCCAGCAGGCTTAAATGCAAACAGTTGGTTCTTTGTTTAGCACAAACAAACTTAAAAATTTGAAGAAATAATTTTGAATAATTTAAAAGTCAGAATTTGTCTTAGTAAAGAAAAAGAAGATTGCAGCCTAATTTGGATATTTTGCTATAGCTAATTTGCTGTTTTCAAAAAAAATTATATATTTTGACCGAAACAAACTAAATTACGTAGAGCTTTTACAGCTCAGGCAATGAACCCTTTGTAATTAAGCTGTCAAAGCATATTTTGTTTTAAGGTTTTATGATTTTTGTTAGAACCTGTAGAAAAATGTAAAAAAGTTGATTGAAAAATAATCAGCTTTTACAGAAATTAAGAATTTAATGCTGCAAGAAGGTCAGCATTCCTACTTTCTAGCTGCTAACGAGTCTAAACAAGTTTTGTGGCTAAAATTTTCTTGCAATTCATTTAAATCTAAATTTTTTCAGTTTTGAAATTTTAGAAAAAAGAAAAACAAATGTAAGCGTATTTTTAAACTTTTGCAGGCTTGAGACAGCAAAACAAGATTCAATATCAATTTGATTGCACTCTAATATGGAATAAATCTTGTTTTTCTGTTTTGAGTATATTCGAATGTTTATAATACCCCTCAAATGATTGAGAGTAATATAATAAAGAGATTTATTGTCAAGTCTTTTTTACAGAACAGTGAAGTTGAGATTCCCAAAATTGCTGATATTATAATGAATTCATTAACAAATAGATTTTTGCTAAATGAGAGTGTTTTAGTACCTTCAAAAAATATTAGTGGAAAAATTAGCAGATGCTCGAAAAGTGTATATAAGATAGTTGCCTCGGATGGCAAGGAGCACGAAGTTCCTGCGGATGAGATTGTTAGGAAATACAAGATTGGATTTGATGATGTTTGCCAGTTTTTAGATTCTATAACAACAGTAACACCGTTTGGAAGAATAGCGATTGAAAATGTATTTGAAAAAATAAACCAGCCTAATTTTGGAAGCAAGCCAGCAATGCAGCCAGTTTATGAAACGTTCAGGCCTGCGGGAATGCCCTTGAGACATAAGGAGCCTCCACAATTCATCATTCCTAAAATATTTCAAGGGCACGGCAGGAATCCAGTGAAAGAGAAGAGTATAAAAACACCTGAACAGAAGGAAGTCAAGAAGCCAAGACTTGATATCAAGACTCTGAAGAGATACATTGTTCCTGGGCTCGAGGGAGAAAGCATAAAAAACACCATGAAAATTTTTATCTACTTTAACACATTTAGTGACAACCTTAAAATTAGCAGGTTTTCTTTCAAAGAACTGTTCAATGCGCTCAGAGACCCTGACTATTCAAGCGATATAGCATATAATGTCCATCGTGTGTTGATTGAAATCATTGAAAAGGACATAAAGTCCCTGGGTAACAGGTTCTTGAATGATATTTCACTCCATATTACTGAGCTACCTGAATTTGAAAGCGAAAATTCCGGACAGCAAATTAAAAAGAGGGCTGCATTTGATATGGAGAATTGGAAGGCACAGGCAAGAATTTTTATCCAGAATTTAGGCTTGTATTTTGATTCTGAGAAACCTCTGAGGTTTTTGGACTTTGCTAAAAAGGATGATAACAGGATTGAATTTATATGCTTTCTAATCGATCTGTCGTATTACACAGAGTCGTTGCGGGAGTTTATTGTTGCAAATCAAAATCAGATTAGACTGGAGAAAACCAAAGCCGATCAGCTCCATGTTTTGAAGAAAAAAGGCGGTGAAGAGGCTAGAGCGGAAATCGATAAATTAAGTTCTGAATTGCGGGAGTTGTCTTTAAAGAACACCAGGAACCCTCTGAAGGCCAATATTGGCAAGTACCTGAATTATATTCTGCTATTTGTGGATGGGTCGATTATTTTGATGGACAAAAACGATTTCTATGTTGTAAACAATGATGATGCCAGAATTATTTTGAGAGAGCTCAACATAATGAATAAGACAGAAAAAAATACAATAATGAATCTCAAAGAAATTATTGATGCAAGACTTAGGTCTTAATAAATTCATTTACCGGAGTTTTTGTGTTTGTCTTTGAAACTAAAGATGGTTGTTTCTAATTTGAATCAGGCAACGCCTGTAATAATGTTATTCTTCAATATGATAAGTAAAAGTTTTGAGATTCCTAATTTAGAATGACTCTGTACTTCTTTGCTGAAATAAGAATACGAATTTGAGATGTAACCTGAAAATGAAAACTTAGTCTTACAAAAAATCAAAATTATTTCCTAATTTAATAAAAACAATGCATTTTTAATTTTCGAGGCAAAAGCAACCAAAATACTTTTGCTGATATGACAAAGCAAAGCTATAAACTAGATTTACAGATGGTTCTCTAAAAGCTCGAAGTATTCAGACAGATGCTTGTTGGAGTTGATATCCTCCTCAGATAGGTTTTCATTGAACAGTTTTTTAAATATGCATTCAATATACAAAGCTAGGTATTTAAACTTGTATTTGTAGGCCAAGAACCCATAAAAACACAGCTTCTTTTGTCGTGATGAATTCAGATGTATTTTTGATTTTTTGCTCAAAAAGTCTGCATTTTTTATATCAAATTTATTCGATGAGAACATTGACAAGAACATCCGTCCCATTGGAAGACAAATCATTCCCAGAATAGTAATTCTGTCGTCCTCTTGATCTGTAACAAGGTCTAGTAGGGCTTCCAACTCCAGAATCTTGTGCTTTGAGTACATGTCGAAGACATCCGGAGCTTTAATTTTGATAAGATCAAAAGAAATAAAAAGCTTCAGAAGCTTGTTCATGATTTCAAAAATCGCCATTTTCTGTATAATGAACCTGTCAAAATTGTCTCTAAAAATCTCGTTGAGCAGGTTTTCAATGAGATTCTCCGACAGCTGGTAAAATCCCAGCATTTCTTTCATGATCAAAACTGAATTTTTTTCGTCCAATTTGTTCTCCATCAGTTCGTAGATCTTGTTAAAATGCTTTTTTATCGAGTCATACTCAAAAGAGACCTCTTTAGAAAGACTGATTCCATTTAAAAGAAAATTGAACTTCTGTGCCCTTGATTTTACGATGGGCTTCCAGATTGTCATGAACATCTCTATATGCGATCAATGATCAAAATAAATTGCATGTTTCATAATGAAATGATCTGATCAATAGAAATGAATTCTGCGACTAATATCAAAACACAATTCTGTGGATAACCTGAAATTCTAGCTTGAATAAAATATTAGATTGAATATTTCACTCAGGCAAAGTTTACATGCAAAACTAAAAGCAATATAAGAGTATTTGATAATCATCTGTTACAATATCAGACTGAGCATATATAAAATATCTATTCAAATACTTAACTTTTTGTAAAAGATGCACTTAGAACTTATTTAAATACTTGAGATTTTATAAAAAATTCTATTTCAGCATAAAACAAAGCCCAGGAAGATGAAAATATTTGTAAAGAACGCCTACGGTGGAAGCATTTGCACTATAAAATTTGAGAATGAGTCCAAGGATATATTTGGATACGGATTTAAAATAAGTGGGTTTATTGAGACGAACAAGATAAAGGTGCAGCATCTTACGAGCAAAGAAAGCTTCATCCTGGACGAAGTGTCATTCAAAGTCCCCAAGAACATTATTCCCTCTTTTTCCTCCAAACACTATAAGGTCTACTATACTTGTGAATGCACGATGATTTTCAAGCAGATGAAGAATCCATTTAGTTTCCAAATTGAAATACGAAACAATAATTTTGCAGATTTTCAGTATCCAAGCCCGATAGAGCTGTCGTTCAGTCTGGTTGACAAAACAGAGTACTTGGAAGCTAAGAAGACTGCATGTGAGATGGTGCTAAGGAAACTGAATGATAAGCCCGAAAAAAGAAAAATGAAGAAAAGCAGTAAAATTAATATTGCAGATAAAAAAGAAGAAAAAGAAGAAACGCCTTTCATTAAATCTGGTCAAAACATCATCAGCCAGAGCTCTTCAAATATTGATCTCTCGGGTGAAGAGTCTCCATACTCATCTCCGAAGCAGGGAAATCACACTCATCTCAATCAAGAAATTGAGAATCTTCTGGAAGAAGAGCTTGAGAGTGAGTCCACGAGCAAAAACAACACTTTGCAAACTCAGGAAATCATATTAAAAACTCCTGAGCTAAATAAAAGCAGTGATGAGAAAGCTGAAAGTGTCGAGCAGTCTTCAAAAGAAGATCAGATCATTGATAAAATAATGCTTTTTACTCTAAACAACAAAGAAGATGTCTCTACACCTCAAATTTCAAAAATAGCCAACTCTGAAAGCGCTATTTTAGCAGGTCTGTTAAAAGAAGAAGAAAGTGTTGACTCTACGCTTTTCCAAGAGTTCCAGCCTCTTCAGGAAAAGCTCAAGTGTCCAGACTTTTCCCATCCAAACATCCTTCAAATAAGTGCGCCCGAGACCCAAATAACAATAACAAATGAGTCAGAAAAAATAGCAACACTGATCTATCCTTCTTTTATGTCCCAAAATGGCAATTTACACCTGAAATATCTGAAAAACATCAAGAATACCAAAATTATCATTTCAAAGAACTTTCTTGAAGATGATGTTTTGATGGACATGGAAAGTGTGTATTATGTATTCTTTGACTCAGACAATTGCATCGAGAAGCTTTTTGAGTTTACAGCCACAGATTTTTCTCTAAAAACATTTGTTTTTGAAGTCAGCTATACTTTGACTGTAATTTTGGACGGCAAAGAGTTTTCTGTTCCTCTTCTTATCACAAATCCTCATTTAAAGTCACATTTTGCAGTAGATGGTCAGTTCTCGTCTTATGAATAAAATAATTTTATTTTTGTTTTTTCAATATCAGGTTTTATAGCTTTCTACGCCATTTAATAGGGTTTCTAGTACATTCACCAGACCAAAGTCTAAAGAATGTACCACTTTTACAAGGCAAATATAAAACTTTTACTAAATTGTATTTGAACTTCAGCTGGCTGATAAAGCCATAATAAAAAGCTTACAATTGTTATTGAGAATATCATCGGTAAAAAAGTCTAATAAATCTCATTTACTTTTTTCTATAAGCCCGCTTTCTTCTGAAACCGTCATCTGTGGCGTCGTTGTTCGATAGAAAATCAGTCTGGTTCGGATCACTTTGAAAAATATTGTTGGCCGAAAAAGGGTTTTTCAGCAGAGATTCAGCTGGATTGGCATTTGAAAATGGAGTAATCTTATTGGACAAGCTGGAAAATGGGTTTAGACCTGAATCAGATGGAGCATTCTGCTGTTGTGTCCCAAAAAACAAAGTATTTTGGGCTGGCATACTGGCAGAAAATGGCTTATTTGCTGCTGAAGCCATACTTGAAAACGGATTTTCTGTGTCAGATTTGTTATCAATTTTGGGCGAAATAAGAGATGGCCCCGGAGTTGCAGAATTTTGCATGTTTGGAGGGGAAAGTGTGTTAAACGGATTTTTGGCATTGTCTAATGAAAGATTCTTGTCCTGTCCCGTCTCTTTGAATTGCAAAGAAAATGGATTGCTGATAAAACTACCTGAATTTAAGCTGCCGAATGCCTTGGCGTTAGCAGACGAATCAGTATTTAATTCAGGCTTGACCAAGCTAGACTCTAAATTGCTGGGAGGCTCAATGGCAAACGGATTCTTGGCTTCAGAACTTTGTCTATCTGTTTGGAAAGGGTTAAATAGTGTTTTGTTGTCATGAGCTGCAAAGGCAAACGGATTTTTGATATTATCAGAAGTTTGAGAAAGAAAAGACTTTTTAGGTTCTGCAGATTGAACCTGTTCTTTGTCATTCAGGACTGAAGGATTAAAAAGATTCATCTCTGATGAAAGTTTAATTTCATCATCCTTTTTCTTTGAAAGATCTGAAAAAGGATTTGTGATAGTATTTTGAGCAGAAAAAGGGCTTGCAACAGATTTTAGCTGCATGGGCTTAAACACATTGCCATCCTTTTGTGGCAGACTATCAACAGGACTAAAGATAGACGTTGGCTTGAAACGGTCATTATCTTCCTTTGGTGAAGTATTAAAAGGGTTTGAAGCAAGTTCCTTAGTTTCTTGATCTTCACTTTTCTGAGGTATGGCAACAGAATGATTTGAGATTATTTCTCCAACATCTGGCCCAATATGCTGTTTATCCATATTAATTTGTGGTATACTTGACTTGACTTCTGGGCCTTTCGTATCTAAATCTGAAAAAGGGTTTTTTGTAAAATAATCAAAGTTTTGCTCCAAAGGCACAGTGTTTTTGAAATTAGTTTCATCAAAAGCAGAAACTATTCCATTGCCGTTCATTTTAGTTTCAGAACCAATCTGCTCCGGAAAAGCATTCAATTCTGCCCTCTTCAGATTCTCATATTCCTGCTTCAGATTGATCATGCTCTTTACTATTTGCGCATTTTCTTTCTGTTTCTGCCTCCACTGAACAAACTTTTCCCGCTCTTCAGAATCTAAATCTTCTTCATTGAAGTTTTCATCAGCAACAAACCTTCCAAAAGTTTTAGAAACTCCAAACTTTTCATTCAGGTCTCCAACAACTTCACTGCTGTACTTTCTTTTCTTTATCTTCTCATTCAATCGAAACTCGTTTTCCAATTCTAACTTTTTGCTTATTTCAGCTCTCAGTCTTCTCTCCATGCAAGACTTGCATTCGTTTACAATACAGTCAAAATCACATTTCTTGGCTTTCAAGGGAATCTTATTAAGGCACTCTATGTGCTCCTTCGAAAAGTATCCATTTTCCTCATCGGAAGCAACATCCCCATAAACGATATTCCCATTGATGCAAAAAGATACATCTTTCTCGTAATCTATCGCTCTTTTGATTATTTTTCTTTCGTCTTTCATCTGCTTCAAATGAGAGTTGTTGCCATCGAGTCTTGCATTACTTCTGATTAAGTCCTTATTTCTTATTGCTTCTTTCAGAATTTCAAACTTCTTGTTCAGAAATTCTTTATTTCCCACAGATCCTTCGAGGATTGAGCGTATCACTTCCAAATCCTCCATCTGAAGGGGTGTGACTCTCCGTAGCATATTAATTATAGTTTGGTAGCCTTGAGTGTACTTCTCTGTGCTGATAGAGCTTATCAGCTTATTGAAGATGCTTTTAAAGAAGTCCAACATAACAGGGCAAATTTTTTTGAAGTTTCTTATGTCATACTTCACGGGACAATTGACTATTTAACAGTTTTGTAAGAGCATTGTGCATCAAAATTGCCTCAATTTTGCAAATTCCAGATTTTGGCATGATTTATAACATGTACTTTTATGCTTAAGAACTTATTTAAAGATTAATCTGCATAAATATGAAATTTTGCCCCCAAATTATGGATCTTAAGGATATAATTGTCCAAGCTCTGAAGAACATAATTCACAGGCAAAGCCAGCTGAATATGAACAGTAGATTTATTTTTATGAGAGTGCTTAAGGAAGTCAATCTAAAAGCCTCAATCGGCACATTGATAGAGATGAGACAGATAAAGTTTGTAAAAGATAAAAGCTACAATAGAATACTTGATGAAATGAAGAAATTAGCTAGGAATGAAGAATTTAGAAGTTTAGAGAATTATGTGAATGCAGAAAGCTCAGCTTATGAAAACCACAACACCAACGCATGCCTGAAAAATACAAACGATTCAGAAATCAGTAAGAATCTTACAATACCTAGGAATTCAGAGGACATTAATGTAAGCAAAGGTTTGGGTTATGCCAATAATTTGAAGACACCAGCAGACCTCAGGGCAATAGACTTTAATTTGAATAGCGAGATATCTATGTGTGACTCAGAGACCGATTCTTACCTAGAAAAACTTAGACACAACTATGAGAACAATTTTATTTGCTCTCAGGATGCAGACAGAATAGAATGTAAGGATGAAAATGCTAAGAAAGTAGAAGATGAGGTATATTCAGATTCCAGCATAATTATATGCAAGCAGTTGCTCAACAATGAAGCTGTTTCGTACGAAGAAGATATTTTTAACAGCATGAGTGATTTGAAATTAGAGGAGTCCAGCTTTAAGACAAATAGAGATAAGAGCTTGATCAAGGAAGTTAAAAAAAGCAAGAAGAACGAATCGGCTGTTGCAAGAGAAAAGCTTTCAAACAGCAATAAAAATGATGTTCCCACTAAGCCATCTACAACGATAAATAAAGCTATTAGAAAAGGCAATAGGCCTAGAGCGTATACTCCAGCTTTTAAATCAGTTCCGTACGCTATAATGAAAACTCTCAATGTCTTCAATGGATCCCACAAACATTTCATAATTCTTAAAATTTCAAATTACTTAGATTTGCCCCATGAAGACCTGAAAGCATCATCAGCCCTGAAGCTCCTGATAAAAAAGCAGCTGATATACACTGAATCTGATTTAAAATATTATTTGACCAAGTCTGGGTTTGATCTGTGCAAGCTTTTGTTTAAGAATGAGGTGCCTGTTGATGAAGAAAGCTCAGAAGTTCGAGTTGTAATTGACTCAAGAGAAAAGAGAGACACAAGAGATCGAAATTATTTTCAGTCGTATTTTAACTCCAGAAGCATCCCAAACGTAACACGGTTTTTGTCCTTAGGAGATTTTCTGTGGCTCAAAGGTGAAAAGATATGCAGGTACATAGTCGAAAGGAAACAGTGCACAGATTTTGTGGCCAGTATTTCAGATGGCAGGTACAAGGAACAAAAAAATAGACTTGCTGGACTGGGTATGACAGTTTTCTACCTAATAGAGAATTTGCAAGTGGAAGATGCAAAAAGCAACTATGTCCAGAGATGCATGCTAGAAACAAGGCTGAGTGGGTTTGTTTTGCTGGAGACAGAAAATATTTCCGAAAGTGCGCATGCTCTTGAACTCATAGACAAACAAGTTAGGGATGTGTTTAGGAAAAAAAATGGCAAAACTGATCTTAATGACGGAAGCTCAAAAGCCATCGACTCGAGATTTGATAAGAATTTAGATGATATATGCCCTGCTGAGAAATTAGATTGTTCAGGCGAAAGTCTGTGTAAAACTTATGGTAGTTTTATAGAAGATACGAACAAAAACAATCTTAAGGTGAGCGATATGCTTTTAATGGCACTGCTTGGAATTAAAGGACTGTCCAAAGACCTTGCAGTGGGATTAGCTGAGAAGTATCAAAGCTTCAAAAATTTCAGAGATAATTTAAATAAGCAAGAACTTAAGACATTTAAATGTAATAATCGAGAGATTGGGGATAAGTTGATAGATAAAATGATTAGGTTGCTAAAGTGATCAAAATTTTGGTCTGATATTGAGCATTTGAGATAGTTAATAGGATAACCAGAGGTTACTGAACTCAATGCAGAGAATTTTAAGCATAGCTGAAACTTCTTTGCTTTGCAAAAATGTGTCAATGAGCAAAAAATAGCTATTAAAAATATCATTCGATAAATGCTTCTTTTTTAAAATAAGGTCTAAAATATCCAATTTCATCGGTAAGATTCATAATTAATGCTTAAAATAAAGCAACAAAAAACATACAACTTTCATGTTTCAGTATTCTGTAAATAAAAGTAGGCTTGGTGGCAATTATCTCATAAATTATCAAAAATAGAATGATAGTTGCAGCATGCTCTAATAGAGAATTTGGATAAGTTGTGTGTAAGCAAATGTTCTTAAAGTAAGTTGTCAAAAAGATAAAATAAAAAACAATTTTATTGTTTAGTTTCAATTTTCCCGACTAAAACCATTCTGCAATTTCTAAAAATAGTAATACATAATAGTAATTATGGGTTATTTATTAAACAATACATAAAGTTTACTAAAATTAATTAATTTACAACTGCTTACAGCAATTAAAGTATATTTATGAATAATAAATTGGCTGTTCAGTGGAACTTTGGGCTACTGTGCAATCTTCTTAATTGTATAAAATAGAAGACATGCTTTCAGCAATGCTCTTTTATTTATTTCTCGGATTGTTTCTGAAAATTTTGTAAAATTTTTTAAGCTGCCCTCACATGGCCATAAGACCTACAGGACAATACGTAAGCAAGAATAAAGGTGCAAAAAAATCTAAAACCAGAGCGAAGGAAAATAGATTTTCCAAGAAGCAGTTCTTCAATCTGTGTACTCCCTCGATATTCCCTGTGACAACACATGGAAAGACATCCCATCCAAGAACCAAGTCCAGACAGGACTTATCTCAATACTTGATTGGAAGAACATTCAGTGTGAACCAGGGAGACTTGAATGGGCAGAACACCGAAACCCACAGGAACTTCAGCTTCAAGGTGACTAAAGTGAGAGGCAGCGATTGTCTTGGGACCTTCAACGGGATGTATATGGCTAGAGACAAAGTCACCAGTATGATTAGAAAGTGGCATTCATTGATAGATGCTCATTTGGACTTGACTACCTCAGATGGCTCTGTTTGGAGATTTTTTGTCATTGCCACCACTCTTAGACTCCACGGCCAGGTGAAGAAGAATTCTTATTGCCAGACTTCTACTGCCAAGGAGATTAGAAAAGTAATCTTTGATGTGCTGAAAGAGCAGATCGAAGGCTTGGATGTGGACAAGGTCATCAAGGGCCTCAGCAACGAGTCCTTTGGAAAAGAGATCGAGAGCAGATGCTCTAAGATTTTCCCAGTCTCTGCTGCTATTGTGAAGGTCAAGCCTGTTAAGAATGTCCAGGTTGTTGAGGCTATGAGGCCTGAGAACATTTTGTCCAACTCAACGGAACAGAAGAATGAGTTTATAATTGCTGAAGGAGCCTAATAAATTTAATTTTAACATTTTTTAGGATGGCAGAATATTTTTGATTTGTTCTTACAAAAACAATTAGTTAAAGTAGACTATTGTTAAATAGACTTGTATTTATTATTGTATTTTACTGCTGAGAATAGTATTGTTTCTGTAAAAGAGATGATTTCAAAAGCAATTACTAAAGTTGTTTATAAGACAATTACCAATTCGTTTATGAGATTATTGCATAAATGTTAAGATGAGCACAGCTGCAGACTAAATTCAATCTTGAATTGGTAGAATATCTAAATTAAACAAAAGAATAGAATTGAACCCATGCAAGGATACAAGACATATCCAGTGATTATCGGGTCAGAATCAAATTTTATTCCAGAAGATGAGAGAATTCTTCCGGAGCTTTCGCACGAGTGGAGATGCTATGTCAAGTCAGTCCCAGGACTGATTAAGGCAGTGCAGTTTAGGCTGCATGAGTCATTCAAGAATCCATACATAAACATCAACAGCTCTCCATTTGAAATTATAGAGCATGGCTGGGGAGAATTTACTGTCCAGCTCAAAATCACGCTATTTAATGACGACAAGGTGAACACAAACCACTATCTGAAGCTTCATGGAAGCAAATACCCAGTGATTTCTGAGAAAATGGACACAATTTGCTACAAAGGGGACGAGACATTTTCTACCGATGGATTTACGTATAAATACGAGAATGACGATGAGGAATATCTGCGCATTGACAATGGAATAAACTACATTTTGGACTTATTTGAGAATCAGCCTAACAAGTAAGTTTTTAGCAGCTTTAAGGTGAAAGTGTCTAAAATACAAATGATTGCCAAAAATTGATCGTTCAAAATAAGCTTTAAGGTAACGACTGAAGGGATTGTAAAACAATTCAATTTGGCGAGAAATTAAATAAATTGCTGTTTTATGAAGCATCCAAGTATAAAATTAAATCAAAGATGACTCTTGTTTTCAGTTAATTTTCTATCAAAAAGCAGTTGTAAATGCCAATACAGTGGTTATTGTAGAATTTTCTTAAAATTTTTAGTCCATCCCATATGCTGGAGTTTGAACTAAGAAACACGACAGAAGACAAGGGCTTTGTAAACTTGAGGCTCAACATATTCAAGAAAGTCATTGAAAGTGTTTCGGAGATAGTGGATCAGATGGAGATAAAAGCAACTAGCAAGGGGCTTGCCGTCCAAGTGATGGATACAATGCATGTGTCATTGGCAGACATATTTTTCACAGCAGACACATTCTCTAGCTACAGATGCGACAGAGACACTCAGCTTGGCATTCCCTTGAAATACTTCCTTACCATCCTGAGGAATCTTAGCATTGAGGACAGCAGTATTTTAAGGTTCTCCTGTGAGGACGATCCTCACACACTGAAGATTGAGCACATTATGGAGGAGTCTAACTATGAGTTTGAGGTTGCGCTCTGCAAGATCGGATCAGACAACTACGCAGTCCCTGAATTGGACTATGAAGGCCAAATCAGGATGCCATGCTCTCAGTTTAGATCCATATCAAAGGCTATAGGATCATTTGGCGACTATATCAAGTTTGTGTGCGACAAGAATTGCTTTTCGTTCAAGCAGACTGCAGATTCGGTGAACAACAGGATGTGCCTGGAGGCCAACGGCTCTTCTGTTTTTATCGACAGCTCACAGATGATTGAGGCTGAGATAGCCATGAAGTACATTTCGATCATTAACAAGGTGTCGAGCCTCAGTGAAGAGATTTCAATTTGCATGGGAAATTCACAGCCACTCTTCTTTAACATAAAACTGAATAGTCTGGGTTATGTCAGGTTTTATGTTGCGCCTAAACTTGATTAATGAATTATTTAAATTATACTTTTGATAAGCTTAAACGGAAATCTTTTTTATTTAAATAATTAGTCTCATTTTTTGACACAAATTTCTGATCAGTTTTATTTCTAGTCTTATTTGTCTCTTGTTAATTATAAATTGCTATCCAAAAAAGCCAGAAATATCTGCTTTAAGGGATTATTCTCACTCGAATAACTTGAATAAAAGAGGAGATTGCTTGTCTAAAGAAATATAAGATTCTTTAAATAGTTTAGTATTAAAAAACTGATCAAATAGCCAATTTACATAATTCATAGTTAAAATAAAAAGTCCCTGTTAAAAGTAAACATGGTTTTACTAATCTCTAATCAGACAATATTTCGTAGTCATCCATCAATCCCCAGCATTTTGGATACAAGTCCTTCTCCATAATCACTCTTTTTGTTTTTGTGATTATTCCATTTTCGAGATCAGCCATCTGGCATGAAGCAATGAGCGGCTGGGCTATAGCCACTGCCTCGCCTTTCACACTCATCAGAACAACTGTCGAGTTAGTGTCAAAGTTCCTGTCATACTTTAGCACTCCTTTCACAGACAGCTGTCCGCCGTAGCATATAGAATTAACAGCCGAGTCCTTTATTATAATTCTAGGATAGTCCACCAGCAGAGACTCAAGCGGTTTCACCACTTTTCTAAGATAATCCTCTTTTTTTGTAGTCTTGTAAACATAGAATGCATCTTTTACATCATGCAGGGTAACGCATTCATCTTCCTTCGTTAGTCCACTTTGTGTTCTCCTTAAGTCTGCCATAAACGCCTTGCATCCAATGTACAGGCCTATGTGTGTGCACAATGTTCTTATGTACGACCCTGCTTCACACTTCACTTCAAATAACGCATTCTTGGGTGTAAATTCTATAATGTTAATCTCGTAAATCCACCTCAGTCTCAGGTCTCTTTTAACTGCACACATCAGTGGTGGTCGCTGGAAGAGATGGCCCGTAAATTTCTTGCATGCAGATCGGAACTTTTCGAGAGTAGTCTCTGTCTCAAATTCAATGTTACAGACGTATGTTTTTCCTGCATTTTGCTGGCTCTTGGCCAGTCGTGTAGCTCTATTCAAGCATATGGTCAGAACACCTGTTACTTTTGGATCCAAAGTACCGCTGTGCCCTGTCTTTTCGCAATTAAGAATGTCCTTCACCCACGTAACCACTTCGTGCGAAGATGGATTGGATGGCTTGTCTATCGTTAAAACCCCATATTTAAGATACTCTTCAATAGGCCTATTCTTAGGCATTGTCCCATGCCCACTTGGTGAGTATTCATTAGACTTTACTTCCATTTTGTCTAAGTCTTTCAGTAAGTATAAGTCATTCTCAATTTTGTTCATTTTTGGGACCAGTAAAAAAAAATGTTAAGTATTTTGGTAAAATTTTATCAAGCAATTCACAAAATAGGTTAAACAATAGTGTTGTATAAAAAACTTTAAAAACAATAACATTGTAATAATTAAATAAGCATACTTAGCTGAGGTAAGTTTATGTTGTTTCTTTCTCAGATGCGAATTGTGCAGATGTATAGCAGAAGTTATGTTCTAGGATGTGCTAACATAAACTTACTTTAGCTAAGTGTGCTTATTCAATTGTTACAATGTTATTGTTTTTAAACTGTTTATGCAATTATTATCACACAATTTTTTAGACTCTTTATTTCTGTTGACTTTAGAAACCTAAAATAAAAACTTATCTGCTTTTAATAATATTATTGATCCTGCTAGAAGCCATCTATGTCTGACAAAATTAAATTAAGCATAAACTGATTTATTGCTTGTTAAAGAAGAACGATGCAACTACAAAGCCCTTTAGAGTGGTGAACAAGTGCAGACAGAAGCTGAGAAGTATTGAGAAAGGAATCAAAAGTGCTGTGTATTCTTTTGCATCGATGGTAGATGACAGCAAGGATATGAAGTTAAGGTTGGCATTTCCTGTAAAGAAAAACTTGAATAGATTCTGGATGCCTGAAGCAGAAAAAGAATTGGTTAAAATACTACTTAAGCAGCTTTCAATGCTGTTGATTGGGAAATTAGAAAACAGAAGACCTGCTGCCAGAACAAAGCCAAGAGTGGGAAGAAGACGCTTCATAAACTTCAGATTCCATCCATGTTTGTACAGTCCGTGTCAAAAGTTTACGACACCCCTATTTTATTAAATTTTTGCCTTTTTATTATCTTCTACGACTTAAGTAAAAATAAAATTTCTTCACTTTTTTATGATCTATCTATTCATGTGTTTTCTTGGCTGTCATTCTACCTGAACTCTTTCAAATGAAAAAATGTGTTTTTAGGTGTGTCAAAAGTTCACGACATCTTGCAAAAAAATTTAATATTTGGTGTTTGAACCATTATTAATCAAGACATTAAAAATCCTTTCCTTCATCGACAAAGACAAGCTCTCAATAACTGCTTTGTCGGTCTTCTCCTATTCAGAATCGATGACTTTCTGCAGTTGATCAATATTTGCAAATTGTCGGCCATTTGCATATACTCGTCACACTAGATCGCCCCAGAGGTTTTCTATTGGGTTCAGATCAGGAGAATAAGGCGGCCAGTCAATTGTGGGAACTTGATGTGCAGCAAGTCAGTCTTTTTTAGACCCTGATACGTGTGGCCTGGCATTGTCTTGCTGGAAAACTGCATCAGGATTGTTCCTGGAAGCAATAAAAGGAAGCAAATGACTCGCTAGCACATTCTGGTACTTGCCACTGTCAATGCTTCCTTCTATGAATGTGATTTCTGATGCTTCAAAAAAATCAAAGCAGGCCCAGATCATTACTCTACCTCCACCCATGGCCCTACGAGAAAGAACAGGTGCATCTTCGCCAAGAGAATGCCAGTAATAGTTATATCCATCTGGCCCATCAAGATTGAATTTTTTCTCATCGGACCAGATGACATATTTCCACTTTTCGCCAAGGTCCATATACCGCTTGGCGAAATCGATTCTCTTAGCTTTGTGAAGATCACTCAGCACAGGCTTCCGTTTTAACTTGAGTCTTTTAAGATCATAAATAACTCTTAAAATTGTGTCCTTGGAAGATCCTATGCCGAGCTTAGCCTTGATCTGGTTTGCGGTTA
>Ga0308170_10000780_pt1 | contig 35826 bp, 30 predicted proteins | sample PhyBR2_2_FD_202136 | JGI IMG/M metagenome (GOLD analysis project Ga0308170, IMG submission 202136) | Phyllosphere microbial communities from UC Gill Tract Community Farm, Albany, California, United States - DLSLSB.R2 | ecosystem: Host-associated > Plants > Phyllosphere > Unclassified | place... | reverse complement strand
CTTAGCATCGCCATGGCGTTGTGCATCGGCCTGACGATGGCCATCGACGCCAATGCCGCCAAGCGTTTTGGCGGTGGTAAAAGCTCGGGCGCAGCCCCGACTCACCAGACCAGCCAGATGGCGCCGTCCTCTGCCGCCGGGTCCACTGCCGCCACCGCAGGCGCGGCCGGCGCTGCTGGCGCCGCTACCAAGGCCAGCGGCGCTTCGCGCTGGCTCGGCCCCCTGGCCGGTATCGCCGCCGGTGGCTTGCTCGCTTCCATGTTCATGGGCGACGGTTTCCAGGGCATGCAGATGTTCGACATCCTGATCATGGCGGTCATCGCCTTCCTGGTCTTCCGTTTCATCGCAGCCCGTCGTCGCAAGCAGCAGGAGCAATTCGCTCCGGCCGGTCATGCGCCGATGCAGCGTGAAGTGTTCAATCAACAGCCTGCCGGCGGTTCGATCTTCGGCGGCGCGGCCGCTCCAGTGGCGCGCCCCGTGATCAACGCGCCCGCCTGGTTCAACGAACAGCGCTTCATCGAAGCGGCGCGCAGCCACTTCATGTCCTTGCAGCAGCACTGGGACGCGAACGAAATGGACAAGATCGCCGAGTTCGTGACCCCGCAATTGCTGGAATTCCTCAAGCGCGAGCGGGCCGAGCTGGGGGATGGCTACCAGTCCACCCACATCGAGAACCTGCAGGTGCAACTGGACGGCGTCGACGACCGCGCCGACAAGACCATAGCCACCCTGACCTTCATCGGTGTGTCCAAGGACTCCCGTTTCGACCAGGGTGAAGCGTTCAGCGAAAGCTGGAACATGGAACGTGCCCAGGGCGAGAACCAGCCTTGGCTGGTGGCCGGTATCCGCCAGAACGGTTGAACCTTTTCGCGTTTCGCATGTTGAAATAAAAGAACCCCGGCACTTGCCGGGGTTTTCTATTTCGCAGTTGCATCTATGGCGGGCTACTGTATAAACCGCCCATATAAAACCGCGCCATCGAGAAAGAGGATCCCGGACGTGGAAGAAATCATCGAACAATTACGCGAAGCCAACGAACCCGTGCCGGTTCCGCTGGAATTACCTGATGAAGACCTGCTGGTAGAAATCGAAGAGCAGTTGTTCATCGATATCCCCTTCGTGTTCAGGGAGTTTTTGCTCACCGTCAGCGATGTCGTCTATGGCAGCCTGGAACCGGTGACCGTTACTGATCCGCAGTCCCATACCTACCTGCCGGACGTTGCCGCCAATGCCTGGGACGCCGGCGTCGACCGAAGCCTGATTCCAATCTGCCAGGACGGCGACGACTACTACTGCGTCGAAGAAGACGGCACCGTGGTGTTGTGGCAAGCAGACGAAGAGCTGATCGCCGAGGAGACCTGGGAGTCGGTCTGGCACTGGGCGCGGGACGTCTGGCTGGAAAGCTGATCCGCCATGGCCCGGCGCTGGTCAATGCCCGGACGATTCCTTGTGATGGTCCAGCGTATCGAGCAAAGCCACCTGCATGCGCGTGTGCAGGCGGACAAACCAGCGCCAGAGCAGCGCCGCCACGGCAGTCGCCACCACGGCAATCAGTACCAGCAACTTGTTGGTCGGCAGGATACTGGCCGACAAGGCTGCCAAGAGCAGGAAGATCACCAGCAGCGACAGGATCGGGATCACTTCGGCGATCACCCGACGCACGCGCTGGGTGTGACGACCGGCCATCTCCGGCTTTACACCCATCTCCGCCAGCAGCATCGACAATGCCTTGAGCTTGCGGTACGCCGCGATCAGGAACGGCAGCGACAGCAGCAACGCTGCGCCCCAGATCAGTGCCTTTTGCCAGCTCGGATCGCTGATCCACACCTCTAGATAAGCAGCCATCCGCTCGGCGAAATACCCTCCAGAAACAAAAATGGCAATGACCAACGCCAGGTTGACGCCGACTTGCAGCAGGATTCGCCTGATCATGGAGGCCAGCATGGCTCCTTCACCCTGGGGCTGGATACTGCGCAACCACTCGCCATACATACCCAGCACACGCGCCAGTCGTTGCGGCATCGCCGATGCCAGCCTGACGGACAACGGATCAGCGGCCCGGATCAAATAGGGCGTCAGCAGCGTGGTGAGCACCGAGACTGCCACCGCCACCGGATAAAGAAAATCGCTGGTGACCTGCAGGGTCATCCCTAGCGACGCGATGATGAAAGAAAATTCGCCAATTTGTGAAAGCCCCATGCCAACACGCAGTGAGGTACGTCCATCATTGCCCGCGATAAAGGCCCCAAGACCGCACGAAAGCATTTTGCCAAGCACCACCGCACAAGTAATCACGGCTATCGGCCACGCATATTGGAGCACGACGGCCGGATCGAGCATCAGCCCGATGGCCACGAAAAAGATTGCGCTGAACAGATCGCGCACCGGTTCTACCAGCCGCTCGATTTTCAATAGCTGTTGGGATTCGGCCATGATCGCGCCGATCAGAAATGCCCCGAGCACCATGCTGTATTCCAGCTTCACCACCAACAGGCAAAAGCCGAAGCAGAGCCCCAGTACCGTAATCAACAGCATCTCGTTACTGTCGAACTTCGCCACATAGGCCAACAATCTGGGCACCAGCAGGATGCCAATCACCAACGCTACGATCATGAACAACGACAGCTTGCCGACGGTCGATAGCACTTCGCCGGAACTCACCGCACCGCTGACCGCGATGCTCGAAAGCAAGGCGATGATGCCGATGCCAAGGATGTCCTCGACAATCAGGACCCCGAATATCAACTGCGCAAATCGCTCATTCTTCATCTTCAGGTCATTCAGGGCCTTGACGATGATCGTGGTCGAGGAAATGGCGAGGATGGCACCGAGGAACAGTGAGTCCATCGCATTCCAGCCGAACCAACGCCCAATCTCATAGCCGATCCAGATCATCAAGACGATTTCCAGGAACGCCGCGATAAACGCCGTAGCCCCCACCTTGAACAATTTGCGCAGGCTGAATTCCAGGCCCAGGCAGAACATGAGAAAGATCACGCCGAGCTCGGCCAGGGTCTTGATGGTTTCTTCGTCATGGATAAAGCCGAATGGCGGCGTATGCGGACCGATGATGAAGCCGGCGACAATATAGCCAAGCACCACCGGTTGCTTGAAGCGATGAAACAGTACGGTAACCAACCCCGCCGCCAGCATGATGATCGCCAAGTCTTGTATGAAGCTGATGGCATGCATAGTGGGGCTCCTTGCTGACATGACTCATGCGGAGTCGGATAGGTCCGTTTCTCTTGTAGGAAATACCCAGATGAAGGGTTTTTGCAGGTTAACACCGGGACTTCTGGCAAAAAGACGGTGCAATATATGGAAACAGATCCACCGGAGCGTGACGGCTCGCATCGGCGCAGCGTCCCGATATGAGTGGTTTGTATGTGTAGCCACACCCCAACGCCCGCAGAGGCGCCCATCCTGAAATGCTGCCTTGAACCGTGAGAACGTTATGGAACCCGGAAACGCCCAGCTGTCGATGACGGTGTTGATGACCCCCGACATGGCCAACTTCTCTGGCAATGTCCATGGCGGCACCTTGCTCAAATACCTCGATGAAGTGGCCTATGCTTGTGCCAGCCGTTACGCCGGCCGCTACGTGGTGACGCTGTCGGTCGACCAGGTGATTTTCCGCGAGCCGATTCATGTCGGCGAGTTGGTGACTTTCCTGGCTTCGGTGAACTACACCGGCAACACGTCGATGGAAGTGGGCATCAAGGTCGTGACCGAGAACATCCGTGAGCGCTCGGTGCGTCACACCAATAGCTGCTTCTTCACCATGGTTGCGGTGGATGACTTGCGCAAGCCGGCCCCCGTCCCGCCGTTGCAACCGCAGAACAGCGAAGAAAAACGGCGCTATGAACAAGCACAGCAACGTCGGCAGATTCGCCAGGAGCTGGAGAGGCGCTATCAGGAAATCAAGGCGGACGGGCCGTAACCAGCCGCCGAAATGAATGAGGAAGGGAGCTTGCTCGCGAGGACGATGTCACAGCCAACTCTATGTTGAATGTTTGGCCCTCATCGCGAGCCAGCTCGCTCCCACAGGGATTTGCAGCGTTTCCACTGAAGTGATCAGAGGCTGATCGGCACCGCCTCGAACCGCACGCGCGGATGGGCGATACGGTCCTGGGCGCGGATCAACTGCAGCTCGTAACTTGTGCACGCCTGGGTTTCCAACAGCACCTCATGCACGGCCGCAGCGGTGAATTCGAATGCCGCCACCAGGCTATCCCCCAACAATATTCGCGCCAGGAACAACCCCGACGTGAGATCGCCCACCCCCACTGGTTGGCGCGGGAACGCCAGCAGCGGACGACGCAAGTGCCAACTGCCGTCAGCTGTGACCAGCAGCATCTCGAAACTATCTTCGGGCTTGCCGGGGTAGGCCAGGTGCTTGACCAGCACGACCTTCGGACCGCGGGCCAACAGCGCGCGGGCCATGGCCAGACAGTCAAACAATGATTGCGCCTTGCGCCCCGAGAAACTGTCCAGTTCCAGTTGGTTCGGGCACATGATATCGGCCACTGCGGCGGCTTCCTCCAGCAGGAATTCACTGACCTCGGGCGCCACGATACAGCCCTTCTCCGGGTACCCCATGACCGGGTCACACAGGTACAACGCCTTTGGGTTGCAAGCCTTGATCCGCGCCACACCCGCCAGAATGGCTTGCCCCTGGGCCGCACTGCCTAGATAACCAGAGAGCACCGCGTCGCAGTTGCCCAATTCGCCTATGGCGGCGATGCCTTCTACCAACAGCGGTATCTGAGCGGGCTCCAGCACTTCACCGGCCCATTGTCCGTACTGGGTGTGATTGGAGAATTGCACGGTATTGAGTGGCCAGACGTTTACGCCGACCCGCTGCATCGGAAACACCGCAGCGCTGTTGCCGGCATGGCCAAATATCACATGGGACTGGATGGCAAGCAGATGAGGCGTACGTTTCATGCGGCAGGTTTCCGTAAAACGAATGAAATTCAAGCCGAGCAGTATGCGACTAAACGCAGCCTGTACGACAGACCGGCGAGACAGTTAAGCTGACGGCAACTTGTTGGAGCTTTTCGTTCATGCTGACCCTTGGAAACATTTTCGTGCTGATGCTGCTGGCTACCGGCGGCGCCTGGCTGTGGCACAACCATGGCTTGCGCGAGCGCGCCTTGGCGAGGGTCATGCAACATTGCGCCAACCTCAAGATCGAGCTGCTGGACGGCAATGTCGCGCTGCGCAAGATCGGATTCGTAAAGGACGCCAGCGGACGACGGCGCCTGGCGCGTGTGTATAACTTCGAATTCACGGTGACCGGCGAGACCCGTCATTCGGGTACGATCACTCAGTTTGGTGCCCACAGCGCCCACATCGAACTGGCGCCTTACCCGATGCCGTTCGAAGAAACCCCGCCTGCGCCGATTGAATCGGTCCAGACCCGGCCCAGGGCTGAGGTCATCGAACTCAGCCAATGGCGCCAGGAGCACAACAAGTGGAAGCCGTAAAGCGCGCCTGATTCACGGACATCGGCAATTTGCCAGGCTCGTTTGCAGCGCAACCACGTCCTGCGGCTCGGCGAAGATCAATTCGATCCGTGAATCCTGTCGCCACTCACTGGCCTGCCACGCCAACGGCCCACCCTCCAACGCATTGGCCGAGACCCAACCGCCAGCGCTGTGGATAACCATCTTCGCCCGTTTCCAATGCTTGCCGTTGAGCCAGCGCGTCACTGCGACCGCATTGAAACGCTGGGACGGATGCCAGCGCCAACCGATGCTCCAGCCTTCCCCCTGCTGTTGATACAGGCAAATCGGCGCCGTCGGATCGCTCCAGATAGCCGGGATTTGCCCTAGCCCTACAGGTAGGCTCAAGTTATCCACAGCGCCGTCGCCCCGAACCGCAATGCCTGGCAATCGATCAATCGGAAATGCCGCCTGTTGCGTCCAATACAAGCCAAGGGTAGGCAGTAGGGCGACAACGCGCGCCCGCTCGTTTTCGGTAAGGTCTTCGGATTTGTTCAGCACCAGTAATCCGGCATCCATCAACGCCTGTCGTTGCGTATCGGGCAATGGCTTGCCGTCCGCTATCGCTCGGGCATCCAACACCATCACGCAAGGCTGGACCGCCAGCACGCCGAGCCAAGGCGCCCTGCTCAATTGACGCAGCAGTTGCGCCGGATGGCCCAGCCCGGAAGGTTCGATGAACAGCCTGTGGGGCCGAGCCTTTCGCAACAAGCGACCCAGGCCAATCTGAAACGGCGCGCCGTTGACGCAACATAGGCAGCCCCCGGCCACTTCGCCCAATGCGATACCATCGGCGGCCTGGGTCAGCAGCGCGGCGTCCAGGCCGACCTGGCCGAACTCATTGATCAGCACCGCCCAGCGTTCATTCGCAGGGCGCTGGGCCATCAGGTGCCTGATCAGGCTGGTCTTGCCGGCGCCCAATGGACCGGCGATGACATGGGTGGGGATGTCCTGCAACATAGATCAATGGCTTCGAGTGGAGATGAAGATGCGAATATTCGGCTGGTTGTTACTGGCGTTGGCTTCGAACCAGGCCATGGCCCAGGCCTGTATCGTGCACAGCCAGGCGGAACGACTCGACGTCAAGGTCTGCCAGCAGAACCGCAACATTCCGCAAAAGCTGTTTGCCGACGGGTTCTGCCAGCCGAGCCTGGCCGGGCAGAAAGTCGACGTGCAATACGTGGATCAGTGCCCTGGCGGCGCGTTTGGCATCTGCAGCAACGCCCAAGTCGCCAATATGCCTTATCACCAGGATATTCACTATTACGGCGTGGCCACCGACGCGGCTTATCTCAAGCCGTTTTGCGAAGGGAAAAGTCAGGGCACCTGGCTCAAGCCTTGAGCCAAGTGATCCAATCTGATGACACTTGATGCTCCCCGGGAGCGCGCCCAGGGAAGCGACGAATCAAGCCGCGACCTCGTCATGCCACGGGCCGAACGGGTCCGGTAACAGGCGCCAGGCTTCCATGCCCAGGGCCATCTCCGCGTCGGTCAGCAGGCAGGCGTTCAGTTCTTCGGTGAGTTGATCGAAATCCATGTTCTGGCCGATGAATACCAGCTCCTGACGGCAATCGCCTGTCGCCGCCAGCCAATTCTTCATGATGGTGGCGGTACTGTCCTCATCCTGCGGCCATTGGTGTTTCGGCACGAACCGCCACCAACGTCCGGCGAACCCATAACGCATCAATCCGCCGGCCTGGGACCAGCTTCCTGCTTCTTCAGGTTTGCTCGCCAACCAGAAAAAACCCTTCGAACGCAGGAGCCTGCCATTGGGCCAAGGACGGTCGATGAACGTGAAAAAGCGCTCGGGATGAAACGGCCGACGCGCCCGGTAGGCCGTCGAGGCGATGCCATACTCCTCGGTCTCCGGTACAGGCTCGCCTCGCAAAGCTTGCAGCCAACCAGGTGCTTGGGCGGCGCGTTGAAAATCGAAAAGGCCGGTGTCGAGAATGCTGGCCAGCGGCACCTGGCCCATGACCATGGGGACAATCCGCGCGTGGGTGTTGAGACGCTCCAGTATCGCGATGAGCTCCTCTCGCTCCTGTTGGCTGATCAGGTCTATCTTGCTGATCAGAATCACGTCGGCAAATTCGATCTGTTCAATCAGCAGCTCAGTGATTGAGCGTTCGTCCTCTTCTCCCAGGGTTTCGCCCCGGGACGCGAGACTGTCGGCTGCATGGTAATCCAACAGAAAATTAACGCCGTCGACCACCGTCACCATCGTGTCGAGGCGCGCGACATCGGCAAGACTCCGGCCTTCTTCATCGCGAAACGTGAAGGTTTCTGCCACGGGTAATGGCTCGGAAATACCCGTGGACTCGATCAACAAATAATCAAAACGCCCTTCCCTGGCGAGCTGCCCGACTTCTTCCAGCAAGTCCTCGCGCAAGGTGCAGCAGATGCAGCCGTTGCTCATTTCCACCAGCTTCTCTTCGGAACGATTCAGGGAGACATCTCGCTGGACTTCGGTGCCATCGATGTTGATCTCGCTCATATCATTGACGATCACCGCGACACGCAGGTTTTCCCGGTTACGCAGGATATGGTTGAGCAGCGTGCTTTTACCGGCGCCGAGGAATCCGGAAAGCACGGTTACGGGAAGGCGATTGAGCATCGGGTTTATCCTCATCGGTGGCCGTTCCGGCTCGACATGTTGGGGCAGGCAAATTTACGTTATACTATAACAACAACCAAGCACCCAACTGCAAACTTTATTGACCGAGAACGATCCATGCGCAGCTCTGTGAGATTTATAACGGCGGGTTCGTTATTGCTTTGGACGGTCTACGCGTCAGCTCAAAACCCGCTCCTGGCGAATTGCACCCGCAGCGGGAATTTGCTGGCGTGTGTCGATGGTTACGGCAACGCCTATAGCGTCCAGACGAGTGGAGACACTCTCTATACGCGCGGATTTGAGGCCGTCAGCCACCGCTATTGGGCGCAGACGAATAGCCGTTATGGCCAGCTCACATTTTTCACCGGCCTGGCTTCGGACGGGGAAAGTTGGGTTGGGTACAATCGTCGAGTTGGCTGGACGACGATCAATCGTTTTTCAAGCTCTGGCGGGAGCAAAGGTGCGTTCATATGTAGTCGCCTCAACGGCTGTCAGGACTCGCCGCGCTGACGTTTCACGTGGAACAGCCCGACGGATAAGTAAAACACCTTTCATGGGAAAGCTATTCACAAAGAAGACGTTATACTATAACGTTAGTTTTTGAATTCTTTGCGGACCTCTCATGAATGCGTTAACGCTGCCCGACGTTGCTGCGCAGATTTCATGCCAAACGCTTCCCCTCGATTGGGTCGGCATGTGTGGAATCGCCTTACCCGTGCTGATAGGCGGCCGTCGCCTCCACGCAACGGCCGATGCAGGCGTCAGCCTGGATGACCATGAGGCCCGTGGGATCCATATGTCACGCTTGTATCTGGCGTTGGAAACGCTTGAAACGACGGAGCTCTCACCAAGATTATTGCATCGAGTTTTGCGGCAGTTTCTTGATAGTCATGAAGGCTCGTCTCATGCGGCTTCATTGACTATCTATACCGATCTGCTGCTAAAGCGCCCGGCACTCATCAGCCCCTTGGCCGGTTGGAAGCGCTATCCGGTAAGCATCGAAGCTAGCCTGAAAAACGCGATGTTCCACGTGGAACTTCGAATTCAGATTCCCTATTCCTCCACTTGCCCTTGCTCCGCGGCACTCGCTCGACAATTGATCCAGCAACAATTCGTCAACGACTTTGCGAACAAACCGCTGGAACACACCGAAATCCTCGCCTGGTTGGGCTCGCCAAATGGCATCGTTGCCACTCCCCATAGCCAGCGCAGCACGGCCACGCTGACCCTGCGCCTGAACAACGAGATCGAGGACCTCCCGCTTCAGTCCTTCATCGATATAGCCGAAGCAGCCCTCGGCACCGCCGTGCAAACCGCCGTCAAACGTGCAGATGAACAGGCCTTCGCGTTGGCCAACGGCCAGAACCTGATGTTCTGCGAAGACGCCGCGCGGCGACTGACCACAGCCTTGGCAAAGCCTTCCCTGATCGATGCGCTGACTGTAAGGGTGGTTCACGCCGAAAGCCTGCACGCCCATGACGCCGTGGCCGAAAGTAGCTGGACGCGAGGCGCATCGTGATCAGTTGCCAAGCCCTGCGCTGGGGCGCTCCCGGACAACCCCTTACACCGCCGCTCACAATGGAGCGACCGACCGGTAGCCTCACGGCCATCATCGGTGCCAACGGCTCAGGCAAAACCAGTCTCTTGAAGGTATTGGCGGGCCTGCAAAAACCTCTAGCCGGCAAAGCCACCGTCAACGTACCCAAGCGCGGCGGCGTTTCATTCCTGCCACAGCAGCAATATCTGGATCGGCAATTCCCCATCAGCCTGCAAGAGTTGGTTGCCGCAGGTGCCTGGGGTAGCTCACACACGCCAGCGATGCGGCGTCTTAGACTGAAGACAGTGCTGGATGACTGGGCCCTGGATGGGCTCGAACACCGCCCCTTGATGGCACTGTCCGGAGGCGAACTGCAGCGCGCCCTGCTCGCCCGACTGAGTCTGGCTGATGCACCACTGCTGTTGCTGGATGAGCCTCATGCCGCCCTCGATGAACAGGGACAAGCGCTGCTGTGGAGGCACCTTCACAAATGGCATGCCGACGGCAAAACCGCCGTGGTGGTGTGTCATGACTTGGGCGCCGTACGCGAACATATCCCGCATACGCTGCTGGTGAGCCATTCCCGCTGCGTGCTGGGCCGAAGTGTCGACTTGATTGCACAGCAACCCAGTGCGTGGGTGGCCTGATGCTGACCGCCACTCATCTTTGGCAACCCTTCCAGGAATTCGTCTTCATGCGCAGGGCCTTGCTCGGCGGCCTGGTGTTGGCGTGCAGTACAGCGCCGCTGGGCGTATTCCTGATTCTGCGACGCATGAGTCTGATCGGTGACGCGGTGGCTCACGGCATCTTGCCCGGCGCCGCGCTGGGTTTCTGGATGGCGGGGCTCAGCTTGCCTGCCCTGACATTGGGTGGTTTGGGCGCGGGGTTGAGCATGGCAGGGCTCGCCGCCTGGATTACCCGCCGTACCGGTCTGCGGGAGGACGCCAGCCTCGCCGCCATTTATCCGATCTCCCTGGCTGCCGGTGTGTTGATTCTTGGCTTGGCCGGCAAACGCCTGGATCTGCTCCACGTGTTGTTCGGTTCCGCGTTGGCGGTGGACGGCCCGACCCTGACCGGCATGCTGTGGGTCTGCGGTATCAGTCTTGTCGCAATGGCGTTGATTTATCGACCGCTGCTGCTCGACACCCTCGATCCCCTGTTCCTGCGAACAGTCAGTCGCCTGGGTCCGTTGGCCCATGGTGTGTTTCTGACCCTGGTGGTGTTGAACCTGGTGATCGGTTTTCAAGCCATCGGCGCGCTGATGGTGGTCGGCTTGATGATGTTGCCGGCGGCCGCTTCACGGTTCTGGAGTCGACGCCTGCCCATTCTGATGATCATCGCGGCACTGCTCGGTTGCATCTCGGTGTGGCTGGGACTGCTGTTGTCTTTCAATTTTTCGCTTCCCAGCGGGCCGGCCATCGTCCTGGTGGCGGGCGCGTCCTATCTGTTGTCCGTGGTATTCGGTCCGGTGCACGGTCTCCTGCGCCGCCCGCCCCTGCTCACATCCCAATGAGGTTTCCCGATGCGCGCCCTGCTCCTGATCTTCAGCTTGATGCTGTCCATGTCCCTGTCCGCCGCCGAAAAACTCAAGGTAGTGACGAGCTTCAGCATCCTTGCCGACATGACCCAACAAGTCGGCGGCGAACACGTCCAGATCATCAATATGGTAGGACCGGACGCCGACGCACACACCTACGAACCCACGCCAGACGACGCCAAGGCGCTGCTCGGGGCCAGGTTGATTATCAAGAATGGATTGGGCTTCGAGCCGTGGCTCGATCGCCTGGTGACCAGCACGGAAACCAAGGCTACGGTGATCAGCGCCAGCCGAGGCGTGATCCCGCGATCGCTGGACGAAGATGGCGAGACGATCCCCGATCCGCACGCTTGGCACAACCTCGCCAACGCGCAGCTGTACGTCAGCAATATCACCAAGGCACTCGAAGCGGTGGATCCGGACAACAAGGCCGACTACGAACGTAACAGCCAGGCGTACCTGAAAACGATCTACGCGCTGCTTGCCGAAGCCAAGGCCAAGTTCGGCGCGTTGCCGCCAGGTAATCGCAAGATCGTTACATCCCACGATGCGTTCGGTTACCTGGGTCAGGCCTATGGCATCGAGTTCATGGCGCCGCAGGGCCTGTCCACCGAGCGTGAGCCCTCGGCGGCAGAAGTCGCCGCGCTGATTACCCAGATCCGCCAGGCGAAAGTCAAAGCAGTGTTCATGGAGAACATCAAGGATGCGCGCCTGCTCAAGCAGATCGCTGACGAAAGCGGCGCGCATATCGGCGGCACGTTGTACTCGGATGCCCTGGCCGCCAGCGGCCCTGCCAGCACCTTTACCGGGCTGTTCGAGTACAACCTCGACACGCTGTACGAGGCGTTGAGCCGGCCCTGAGCGCTCAGAGGTTTTTGAACCGCTAAACGCCCAGCGGGAGCAAGCTCCCTCGCCACGAACTCATCGCGTCCAACCCGGGTCAGGCCCTCGGCTTGACCGTCCCGCAATCCTGCCCCAGCCACACGGCGCGGGTGTCCAGGCTACCGTTCTGCTGGATGCCCGTGGCGTTGAAGGTGCCGTTGACCTTGGTGGTGAATTCCCGATCGCTCTGGAAGGTGGCAATACCATTGCCCTGGGCCTTCGGACAGCTGAAGCGAAACTTCCATTGATTGCCGGTGCGCTCGGTGATCTGTTGCTTGCACCCTGATTGCGGATCCTGCAGCGGAATATCATTAGTCTGCACTTGCGCAGGTGTCAGGCAGACCCGAATGCCTTTTCCGCCCATGGTAATGCCCTGCTTCTCGAGCATCGCCCGTTGCTCCGGGGTCATCTGGGTTTGTAGCTGCCCGAGGATCAATTGAAGATCCGGCAGATTCTGGTTATCGACTTTCATATTGCTGGTGGTCAATTCCCACAGTCCCGGTTGAAGCATCTGCGCCTGAGCCGCCAGAGGAACCGACAAGCCAACCGCCAAGGCCAAACCCAGCAGACGAACATTCATTGCAAACACTCCAGAGGACAAGTGGCCGTTAGACGCCGCCCGCAGGCTTCGGTTCAGGCCTGCGGCGAGCGAATTAAATAGCGACATTCTTCGTGGAACATGGTCTGTTAAGCATTGAAACTTCAGGAGCACGGCTGCCCCATGGATTATTTCGACCCGCATGTTTTCGGTTACCTGATCGCACTGCTCCACACCCTGGGTTCCATCGCCGCCGTTCATGCGGTGCTGACGGTGCGAACCGCCCAAGGCTCGATCGCCTGGGCCCTTTCGCTGGTGTTCATTCCCTACCTGACGTTGATTCCGTATCTGGTATTTGGCCGCAGCACCTTCGACGGCTACATCAAGGCACGTCGGCAGGCCAACGAAGAAATGCGCAAGGCAATCTCCGACTTGAACTGGCGGCCATGGGTTGAAGAGGCACTCACTGCGCGCGCCTCCCAGGCCTACGCGTCACTCAGGGCCATGCCGAAACTGGGGCGAGCACCGTGCCTGGCGAACAATCAGGTGCGCCTGCTGGTGAATGGGCAAGCCACGTTCGAGGCAATCTTCCAGGCCATCGATAAGGCTCGGGAAGCGGTCCTGGTGCAATTTTTTATCGTCCATGACGACCAACTCGGGCAGCGCTTGCAAGCACTGCTCTTGAAGAAGGCCGCCGAAGGCGTGGCGGTGTATCTGCTCTATGACCGTATCGGCAGTCATTCCCTGCCCCACCGTTATGTGCAGGCACTGCGCGACGGCGGCGTTCACGTAAAAGCCTTCGCCACCCGCAGCGGCTGGCTCAACCGATTCCAAGTCAACTTTCGCAACCATCGCAAGATCGTCGCAGTGGATGGCGTCCTGGGATTTGTCGGCGGGCACAATGTGGGCGATGAATATCTGGGCGAAAAACCGCCCTTGGCCCCTTGGCGCGACACCCACGTCGAGGTACGCGGTCCGGTGGTGGCAAGTATGCAGGAGTCGTTCGCCGAAGACTGGTTCTGGGCCGCCCGCTCACTGCCGCCGCTGATCCTGCCCGACACCTACCCGGACGGCGGCGTGCTCTGCCAACTACTTGCCAGCGGCCCCGCCGACGCCTACGAAACCTGCTCGCTGTTTTTCGTCGAGGCCATCCACGCGGCCAACGAACGAATCTGGATCACCTCACCGTACTTCATTCCCGATGAGGCGGTATTCGCTGCGCTGCGCCTGGCCGTGCTCCGCGGGGTGGACGTGCGCATCCTGTTGCCGTCACGACCCGATCACAAGATTGTCTACGCGGCGTCGAGCCTTTATGCGTTCGAAGCCGTTCGGGCCGGCGTGCGGGTGTTTCGTTATGAGCCGGGATTCCTGCACCAGAAAGTCGTGCTGATCGACCAGGAGATAAGCGCCATCGGCAGCGCGAACCTGGATAACCGCTCGTTCCGATTGAACTTCGAAGTGATGTTATTGACCGTCGACATCGGCTTTGCCAGCGAAGTGCAGCAGATGCTCGAGCAGGATTTCGCCCAGGCCCACGAAGTCGCCAAGCAAGAAAGCCGGGAGACCCACCGCCTGCAAAAGATAGGCATGCGGATCGCCCGGCTCATTTCCCCGATTCTTTAAGGCGCGTAGATATCGTCACGGGTCCAGGGCAACTCATGGCTGCCGTCGGCATGGGCCTTGACCGCGAGGACCTGGTGCAGGTTTATCCAGCCCTTGGCAAACGCGTATGCGCAACCGGCCAGATAAAGCCGCCAGATCCGCAGGGCCTGCTCCGGCACTTCCTTGGACGCGGCTTCGAGGTTGTCTTCCAGGCGCTCGCTCCAATGATCGAGGGTCCGCGCGTAGTGCATACGCAGGCTTTCCACGTCGACGATTTCCAGCCCCGCTTCACTGATCTCGGCGGAGATCATCGACAGGTGCGGCAGTTCGCCGTTGGGGAAGACATATTTCTCGATGAAGTCGCCAGCGCCGCGACCTACCGGGCGGCCATCGGTGTGCTTGGCGGTGATCCCGTGGTTCATCACCAGCCCGCCTTCGCGCACAGCACCGAACAGGGTCTTGCAGTACTGCGTCAGGTTTGCGTGGCCAACGTGTTCGAACATGCCGACGCTGACAACTTTGTCGAATCGACCGTCCTGAGGCAAATCCCGGTAGTCCAGCAACTGGAGCTCGACCTGGTTTTCCAGGCCTTCAGCCTTGACCCGCTCGCGCGCCAGATCCAGTTGGGCCTGGCTCAGGGTAATGCCGAACACTTTCGCACCGAACTCTCGAGCCGCGTAGCGTGCCAACCCACCCCACCCACATCCCACGTCCAGCAGGTAGTCGCCGGGCTGCAGGCGCAGCTTTCGACATAGATGGCGGAATTTGGCCTGCTGCGCCTGTTCGAGGGTTTCGCTGCCCGTCTCGAAGTAGGCGCATGAATAGGCCATGTCGCTGTCGAGCCAGAGCTGATAGAAGGCGTTGGATAAATCGTAATGGTAGGAGATCGCCTTGGCGTCGGTTTCCTTGTCGTGGACCGTGCGCACCGGCAGGTTATCGTCGTCTTCGTCCACCAGGGCCTGGCTCAGCTCGTCACAGACTCGAATGACTTCATGGATCGAGCCTTCGAGTTCGAGTTTGCCTTCGACGAACGCCGCACCCAATGCATCCAGGCTGGGATGGGTAAATTGCGCAACCATTTGTGGGTCCTTGACCACAATCGTCACGCTGGGATCGTCACCCAGCGCGAATTCATGGCCATCCCAGAGCCGCAGCCGAAGCGGTAGATGCAGATTCTGTAAGGCCGGTGGAAGTTGAGCGAGCATGAATAATCCCCCTTGTTTCAGACGTCTGAAATGAGGGTAGCCCATCGTAGAAAAATAGCTGGCTATCGAATTTATAGCCTTTTTCTATCGTTCTTCGAAATCTACTGTTTTGACCAGTAACTGCCTGAAGTGGTGCTACCTCTCGTAACTGACTGCGCGCGCGGTCAACAGTTCGCTCAAATGAATGGCCTAGATCTTTGGCAGCGGCTCCTGGAAGCGTAGCAGTCGTCCGGCATTGCCCAGTACCAACAGCGTACTCAAGTTATGCAGCAATGCCGCGATCATCGCCCCCGCCGCGCCAAGCCAGCCGAATGCGGCGAACGCGACGATGGCCAGCGTCCAGCCCAGACCGATGATCACGTTGACTTGCAACGTCCGCCGGCACTGACGACTCAGTCGCACGCATGTCCCGAGGCGCCGCAAATCGCTGCCGATCAACACGATGTCCGCCGACGCCAGCGCGATATCCGCGCCACCCGCGCCCATCGCCACGCCGACCACACCAGCCTTGAGGGCCAGTGAGTCGTTGATTCCGTCCCCCACCACCATGGGCCGGAAGCCGTGGTCGATCTCGGTCATGACCCGTTGGAGTTTATCTTCCGGCAAGGCCTGCGCCTGCACCTCATGAATTCCGATCTCCTGGGCCAGGGCACTGGCCACGCTCTGGCGATCGCCCGTCAGCAACAATTGGCGTCCGAGTCCAAGCGTGCGCAACTCAGTCATTGCCAGCCGCGCTTCCGGCTTGACACTGTCGGCCAGCAACAGCCAAGCGAGGAATTGTCCGTCCAGGGCCAAGCCGGCAATCGGGCCGTCATGGTTGGGTACGGCCGAGGTCTGGATGCCCAGCCGAGCGAACAACTCGGGACGGCCGAGCGCAGCTTCGCCCTCCCCGGTCATGGCGACCACGCCCAAACCCTGACGCTCATGAATGTCGGTGAGCGGCAAATATTGATGTTGCTCCACCAGGCCGGCCAGCGCGCGGCTGACCGGATGGCTGCTGGCGGATCCGAGGCTGGCGGCCAAGGGCAACAATATCGCCAAGTCGTCCTGGCTCCCTTCGATCGATTGCAAGCGCAAGGCGCCATAGGTCAACGTGCCCGTCTTATCGATCACCAGCGAAGTCAGATCCGCCAGCTCTTCGAGGAACGCCGAGCTACGGATCAGAATTCCATGGCGCGCTGCAACCGCGATGCCGGCGATCGCCGTGGCCGGCGCCGACAGCACCAAGGCGCAGGGGCATGCCGCCACCAGAACCGCGAGCATCGCCTGGGCATCGTTGGTGACAAACCACGTCACGGCCGCCAATAACAACACCAGCACCAGATAGCTGCCGGCGTAGCGCTCCAGCAGGCGAGTGATCGGCGGCTTCGAGCGTTCGGCGTTTTGCATCAGCGCGATGACCTTGCCCAGCGTCGACTCATCACCGATGCGAGTAACCTCCAGGCGCAACACACCGTCGAGATTGATCGCGCCACCAAAGACCTCGACCCCGATACCCGCCTCCAGGGGCACCGACTCGCCAGTGATGGGCGCAGTGTCGAGGCTCGCCTGGCCGGACAAGACCCGACCGTCCGCAGGCACTCGATCACCGGCGCGCACTTCCACCACATCGCCGGGCCGCAACGTGCCGTTATCGACCTCGATGATCGAGCCGTCCGCCTGCACTTTGCGACCCTGGCTGCGGGTCAGTTGGCCAAGGGCATGAATCGCTTCCTGGGAGCCGATGACGCTGCGCTCCTCCAGCACATGGCCGAAGATCATGATGATGGGCAACAACGCAGCCGTCAGCAGATCGCCGGTGGCCCAGGCACCGAGCATCGCCAGGGCGATCAACTGATCGGTGATGCCATGCAGGCTCGGATAACGCAGGCTGTACCAGGCGGACCGCATCACCGGCACCGCGACCAACAGCGAGGCTGCTCCCAACAGCAATTGACTGACGCCGCTCTGTTCCGGCGACCAGCCACGCCATGCCAGGCCCAACGCAAGCAAACCAAGGGCGAGCATCGCCAGGGTCAGTTGCCGAGCGGCTGAACGCTGCTCGGCGGAAGACAACATGGGTGAAGCAGCAGCTTGAGCGGTCATTGTCCGGCTCCCTGGATGATCAGACGGGAATCGTCTTTTGGATCGACCGTGGTTACTGAACCGGCCTGACGAAGAATGCCCGGCATGCGCTCACGGTACAGGCGCAGCAGCATTTGCGGATCGCTGCCTTGGGCCTTTGCCAATCCGGACACCGTGGCTGTATCGGCCGACGCCTTGGCGAGCCGTTCGCTGGCCTGGGCATGGGCGACTTGCACCGCACGATCAGCATCCTGGCGGGCTGCCTGGCTTTGCTTCTCGGCTTCGGTGCGGGCATTGGCGACCGCCTTGTCGGCCTGCTGACTGGCGGTGAGCACGGCGTTGAAGGCATTGACCGCCGGCCCCGGCAGGCTCGATTGCACATCGACCCGGACCACTTCGATGCCCAGGCCCTGCCCTGTCGCGGCGAGTTCAGCCAACCGTCGGTTGATGCCTTGTACCAAATCACCACGCAAGCGTTCACGACGTTCGGCGGCCTGGCTGTCGCTGCCCATCAGCTCAGGGCGAGCCACCAGGATCGTGTCCAGGTCCCGAGCAGCGGCAAGCGCCACGGCACTGCGGGTGGCCAGGCGGTCGAGTGCCGGCAAGACATGCTCGCCTTGCAGCACGAAGGCGTAAGGCTCGGTGACCTTGTAGAACACCCGTACATCCAGTTGCACCACGCCCGAGTCGCCGGTCAACAAATAACCGGAACCTGCCAGGGCATCGCTGACCGGAGAGGCAAAACTGGCCACACGGTCCGCTTGCAGCGCCGCATCCGAACGCAGCAAATTCTCCACCCTGCGCTCCAGGACTCGATCCGCCGCCGGGAGCAGAATCACTTGTTCCACGGGACGCGGCCACGCCAGCAAAAGCCCCGCGTTCTGGATTCGATCAAGCGCACCAAAGTGCAGGACCACCGCCCGGTCCTGCGGGTCGATTTGCCGAACGTTCGAAAAGATCCAGGCCAACGCGGCCAACACCGTGACGGCATAAAGCGCGAGATAGGCCAGACGCCCCGCCTGAATCCATGGACTCGACAACTCATTTGTTCCACGTGGAACCAAACTCATGGTCGCTTACCGTCCTTCAGTTCCGCGGTGGGAGGACCGTCCACCAGGACGCGGAATGGCGCTGCGTCAGTGCGCAGGATCAACTTGCTCCCCGGGCCGACAATCGTGCCCAAGGTGTCCAGCGAGCGCAGCAGATTGTAAAGCTGAGGCGATCCCGCGTAGGCCTTGCCGTAGATGTCGGCGGCTTCCACCCGCGATTGCGCTTCGATGGCTGCGGCCTTGACCGTGGCATCGGCCTGCAAGACCCGCGCGTCACGTTCAGCCGCTGAACGAATCTGCGCCGCTTCGCGCTTACCGATGGCCGTGCGCTCAGTAGCGATGGTCTCACGCTCGGCGCGCATACGGTCCACCGTCGCGTTGAGCGTCACCGAGGGCAAGGTCAGCCGCTCGACGCCAACCTGCAACACCCGCACGCCATAGGTCGTGAGTAATTGTTGCTCTATCTGCTGGCGCAGTTGGGTTTCGAAATCGGCAATGCGGACTTTGCTTGCATCAGTATTGACCAGGTTGGCCAAATCAAAACTGGCGGCCGTGGTTTCCAGGGCTGAGCCGACGAAGGTGCGAATCTGCCGCGCGGCTTCATCCGGCTGATTCTGCACCGCACGCATGAAACGCTGCACATTGTCAGGATCGCCCTGCACCTGCCACGTCACATAGGCCTGGATGATGATCCGGAGGCCGTCCCGCGTACCGACATCCTGCAAGCCGCTGGAAGTGGTGCGTAGCCGCAAGTCCACCGGGATCGCCGCCTCGAACGGTGCCGGCCAGCGCCAGCCCAGGCCGGGTTGCAGCAACACCCGCGCCGGGTTGCCGAAGCGCGTGATGACCGTGGCCTCGCCCGAGCGCACTTGCACCAGGCTCGCCGCCGCGATGGCAAACGCCACCAGCAGCCCCGCCCACCCCATCCGTCGCCAAGGAAACGGCCCGGCGGGATGCGGCTCGCCATGATGGTGGTGATGATGCCCGTGGTGATGGCCCGCATGGCCGTGATCGGTATGGTCGTGATGGTCGTGTGAAGAAGACTGGCTCAATGGGCAGCTCCTGGCTGGACAGGGCTACGTGGCGAAACGGAGTCCGTCGGCAATGTGAAGGTTCGCAGATCGATGGTCGGCAGGCTGCCGTTGTCGCCGAGGCGATGGTCGAGGATCAGCAGGTTCGCCTTGCCCAGCCCTTGGCTCAGTTGCCCGAGGTATTGCTCAAGTACAAAGGCGTGGCCGGCCGTCGCGTAGGCTTTGCGTTCGGCTTCAAAGCGCAGGTCCGCGGCCTGGGCGGTGGCGTTGATTTCGCGGGCGTTGGCCTCGGCCTGGTCGTGTGCATTGCTGGCCTGCAGTTGCGCCTGGTTGGTTTGCTCCGCAGCGGCGCCACGCTCCCGGGCGATCAACGCCTGGGCACCGATCTGCGCGGCTTGTACGCCGTGGTAGGCATTGGCCGCACCGGCCGGAGGGTGAATCGCCTCGACCACGGTTGCCAGGATTTCCACGCCACTGTCGAGCGACTGCAAGTCAGCCTGCACGGCCTTGCCGATTTCGTTGGCCAGACTGACCCGATCAACCCCCAACAAACCGTCCAATGTGCGTGAAGCGAACTCATGAACCAGGATGCGGCTGGCGGTGCTGCGAATCAGCGTCGGCACATCCGTGTTGTTATAAGTCGCCGCCAGCGCCGCGGCATCCGTCAGGCCGATGCGGTAGACGAAACGCACGTCCATGTTGACGATCTGGAAGCTCTGTTGATCGGCGCGCTGGCTGGCGATGACCTGGGATTTGTCGTTGACGTGGCTGGCATCCCATAACCGATTTGCAATGGCCGGAGCCGGGCCTTCCGCCGGTTCGGCCTCGGCAGGGACGCGCGCATCGCCGACGCTGGTCGCCAGCTCATGCACCACGCCGTTCTCGACGCTCAGCACCCTGCCCCACGGCCAAGGCAACCCGACATGCAAACCCGGGCCGAAAACCTGCGCCGGTTCGCCGAAGCGCTCATAAATGCCACGCGCTTGCAGCGGTACTTCATGTACGCCCGTCAGCAACCAACCCACCAGCGACACCACCGCCAGTACCGGCCAGAATGCCCGGCGCATGTAGCTGAACGCCCAGATCTGGCGCAGGTCGATGCCAAAGCGATTGTGCAGCTCATGCTGCAGCGCCAATAGCGGCTGCGGTGGCCAGCGCATCAGGTCTGCGACCACGCTTCGCCCCAACAGCGTTGGCTCCAATGTCTCGCGCCGCGGGCTGAATAATGCCAGCACTGCGCGAAGCAACAGTTCCAGCGCCACCAGCCCCGGCAGTACACCCATCAGCACCGCAAGGCGCGCCGGCCAGACTGACGTTTCCCCGGCAAAGAGCAGGCAGAAAGCGCCAAGCACGAGGACGATGATTCCCACTCGCGTCAGTTGCGCCAGCGGCCGTGCTTCTGGCCATTCGATCGCAGGTTGTTGCGCCAAGTGACGTTCAAACACCAACAAGCCAAACGCCAATGACAACGACACCACCGCGCCAACACTGGCCGCCACACCGAGGGAAGCCGCCGGCAAAGCCAGGTTCCAGGCTTGCTCCAGACTCAGCAAGACCAGCAGCGCCCAGCCGGCAAGCCATAAGACGGGCGCCCCGATTTGCTTCAACAAACCGTTCCACCGCGTGCTGATTCGCTCAAGCAGTCGCTCGTAGGCGCCCAGGTTATCAACAGGCTCGCTGGGCACAGGCGAGATATCCACAGCCGGCTGCAGCGTCGCGCGGCGCCATTGCGTCACCCACCACGCCGATTGCAGGCCCGCCACCAAGACCCACAGGCCGGCGCTTTGACCGACCAACAAGGACGGCCACACCGATTGGGGTGAAAACACACCGATGAAAAACGCCAGCACCAGTCCGACACCCGCCAGACCGCCCAACGCAAACGCAACCCGCTTCAAGCGCCACCCTTGGAAGGCGGCCTGCTGGAAGCGCGGCCATTCGGCCACTTGTGCGTCTTCAATCTCAAGATCGACTTGCATACCACCCCAGCTCGTGGCGATCAAAATCCGGACTTGTGGTCTACGCCACTGCCGTTCCGTTACGTGTCGTTACCTTATAACTATTGCTGTGAAATTTCTGTTTTGAATTCTTCACGATAGGCCTTGAGCCTTGACCGTGATCGTTCGACGCGATCATATTATGAACATAATTTTTTCAGCCATGCGGGAGATCGGTGATGAGCAATTACGACGTGATCATTCTGGGCGGTGGACCCGGCGGCTATAACGCAGCCATTCGAGCCGGACAACTTGGGTTGAAAGCCGCCTGCGTCGAAGGCCGCGCCACCCTGGGCGGCACCTGCCTGAACGTCGGCTGCATGCCCTCCAAGGCGTTGCTTCACGCGTCTGAACTCTACGACGCGGCCAAAGGCTCGGAATTCGCCCACCTGGGCATCAACGTCAGCCCTACCCTCGACCTCGCGCAGATGATGAAACAGAAGGACGAAAGCGTTGCAGGCCTGACCAAGGGCATCGAGTTTCTGTTTCGCAAGAACAAGGTCGACTGGATCAAGGGCTGGGGCCATATCGACGGGCCCGGCAAAGTGACCGCCACCGGCGAAGACGGCACCAAGGTTGAACTGAGCGCCAAGGACATCATCATCGCCACCGGCTCGGAACCGACGCCGCTGCCGGGCGTGGAGATCGATAACCGCCGCATCCTGGACTCCACCGGCGCGTTGTCCTTGGGCGAGGTGCCCCGGCATTTGGTGGTGATTGGCGCGGGCGTCATCGGCCTTGAGCTGGGTTCAGTCTGGCGACGCCTGGGGGCCCAGGTGACGGTGGTGGAATACCTCGATCGCATCTGCCCGGGGGCGGATGGCGAGACCGCCAAGACCCTGCAACGGGCCTTGGCCAAACAGGGGATCGAGTTCAAGTTGAGCACCAAGGTCACCCGTGCGGTGTCCTCCGAAAACGGCGTGCAATTGCAGGTCGAGCCGGCGTCAGGCGGCGAAGCACAGACCCTGGATGCCGACTACGTGCTGGTCGCCATCGGTCGTCGGCCTTACACCCAAGGGCTGGGCCTGGAAAACGTCGGGCTGGAGACGGATAAACGCGGCATGCTCGCCAACCAGCGCCACCGCACCGAAGCTCCCGGCGTTTGGGTCATTGGCGACGTGACGTCCGGGCCGATGCTGGCCCACAAGGCCGAGGATGAGGCCATGGCCTGCCTCGAACAAATCGTCGGCAAGGCCGGCGAAGTCAATTACGACCTGATCCCCAACGTCATCTACACCCGTCCGGAACTGGCCAGCGTCGGCAGGACCGAAGAGCAGCTCAAGGCTGAAGGCCGAGCCTATAAGGTCGGGAAATTCCCGTTCACCGCCAACAGCCGGGCGAAGATCAATCATGAGACCGAGGGGTTCGCCAAGGTCCTGGCCGATGAACACACCGACGAAATTCTTGGCGTCCACCTGGTCGGACCGAGTGTCAGCGAAATGATCGGCGAGTATTGCGTGGCCATGGAATTCGGCGCCTCGGCCGAAGACATCGCGTTGATTTGCCACCCCCACCCCACTCGCTCTGAGGCGTTGCGCCAGGCGGCCATGAATGTGGAGGGGATGGCGACACAGATGTAGCAGGCGACAATCCCGTGGCGAGGCAACTTGCTCCCTCGCCACAGGGCCTGTGTTTTTTCTTCAATAAGCGGCGTTACCCCGCCATCCGGGCCTTGCGCTTGCGACGGCTGATCAACGCCAGCGCAACGGCAACCACCAACACCGCGCCACCCACTTCCAACCAAGTCCTGAACGGCCGCAGCGCCGAGCGAACGGGCGCCAGCGCCTGGGTCACGTAGCGCTTGTTGGCCTGGTCGAACGCCGGTTCCGGGCACTGGTGGCCAAAGTCCCACGCCCACTCCACATAAGGCCCCTCCTTCACATAACGCTGGTACAGCGCGCTTTGTTCTTCGAGGCTGGAGTTATAGCCCACTGCCCTGCACAACACCGCCGCGAACGCCTGGCTGGTGTGCGGCAAGTGATCGGCGGCCTGGCTCGCCAGCGCCGTGGCGACGAAACGGTAATGGTAGCGAATGTCCGGTTGGGCGGCGCTGGCCTGCTGCCGTTGCACTTCGCCTTCGGCCACCAGCGGGCCGACCTTGAGCTCCACCGGTTCAAAACTGTAGTTGCCTTCCAGGCTGGCGTAATCCGGCGCCATTTCGTAGCCCAGTAGCTGCATGCCGGACCGGCGCGCGATGACGGACGCATTGAAATACGCCTCGGCTCGGCTGGTCGGCAGCCATTTGGACTCGGCATCCTGGCGCAGTTGTCCGTAAGCATGGGCCTTGGCTTGCAGTTCGGGATTATCGAAATAGGCCGGGGCTTCATCGTAGCGACCTTCGCGAAGCAAACGACGACCCAGCAGGTTGCGCAGATTCGCCGCCACCGACAACGGTACGTAATTGTCTCGATCCTGCTGGCTCAACGGCGGCGGGGCCGGGACCTGGGCATCGACGTATTGCTTGAGCTCATCGACGGTCAGTACACGCTCGGCGACGGTCGCCGCGTCATACCAATAATTGTACTGGCCGCGATAGAGCTGATCGAAAGCTTGCAGGTAGTCGCCCCGTTGCAGCGCCAGGATCGCGCTTTCGCCGTCGACCCGGCATTTGGGTTGTACTGTCTCGTAGTCCCAGTCCGGCGTGCGTCGGCCGCCCCACGATTCGTCTTTGGGAAATGCCTGGGCGGCTTTGGCATAAGCCGCCGCCGCGGCAGCCTTGTCACCGTCGCGCAGCGCCAGCTTGGCCCGTACCCACCAGGCCAGACCGGTGTCGGGGGCCTTGTCCACGAAGGCTTTGGCGCTGGTGTAGTCACCGTGTTGATAACTCACGGCGGCCAAGCGGTCGGCATCCTCCAGGTTGCCTTGGGCACTGGCTTGCAACAGCTTGACGAGGGTTTTCTCCCCGGACGGCTCTTCACCGTCCCACCAGCCAACGCGACTGAGCAGATAAGCCGTCACCAAGCGCTGGACCGCCTTGGCCTTGAGCAACGCTCGCAGGCGTTCTTCCGGCTCGACGCTCAAGCCGCCCGCCAGCTGCAACAACGAGCTGTAGCCCACCGGAGAGCCTTGCAGATTTTGACTCGCGTACAGCTCGATGGCGCTGTCCCAGTCATCGGCGGTGTAGGCCACCCTGGCTTCCTCGCCGAGGCTGGCGACGCCCAACTCCAGCGGGTCGCTGAAGCCGCCAATGCTCAGCTCGCGAACCTGGCGGAACGCCTGCCGCGCCTGATCCAGCAAGACAGCGGGTTCGCCACTGCCGGCCTCGGCACTCATGGCGAACAACGCGCGGCCCAAGGAATACGCCGCCCAAGTGCTGCGCAGGCGGCGCTCGTCGGCTGGTAGCGCGAGCAATTGCTGGAACGCCTCGACCGCGCGCTGATGATCGCCCGCGTTGAAGGCCGACGCGCCAACCGCGTACAAGCGCAGCTCGGCGGGCAGGTTCGCCGCTTCGGCGGCGACCTGTTCGACATCGCCCAACGCTCGCAAACGCTCCACCACGGCTTGTTGCGGCGGGGTCAGGCCAAGCTGTTCAGCCTTGGTGCGCTGGTCCACGTAGGAGGAAACGTCGTCGTAGCTGTAATCAGGATTGCGCGTCGCCTCCGTGGTCGGCTTCAACCCGGCGATGGCCTGGCCGAGACGAGTGATCTCGAAGCGAAAGCTGCCTTCGGGCAGTTCCGCCAAGGATTGGGCGCGGTTATCCAGCAGGCGCAATGGAAAATCCGGCCCGCAGGCCCACGCGTGACCCAGCGGCAAACTGAGGCTCAGGCACAGCAGGCGACGAGGCCACTTACGGGTAGACATTGAATCCTCCTTGGTCAATTTTCGTACAGCGCGCCCAGCCGATTGCCCGCTGGGCACCGGCAGCCAAGCGGCCTTCCTGAATGCGAGTGAAGGTAAGCAGTCCGGGGGTTTGTTGCAATGTATAACCTGTCAGGGCATCGACCCCGTCACAGGCTCTCACCGCCAAGGTCAGGCGCTGGGGCCAGGGCAGGTCGAGATTGCCCTGGTTCACCAGGCGGATATCGTAGAGGCCCTCCCGCTCTTCCATTTGCACAACCAGGCGACTTTCCAGGCTATCGCCACGGGCCACCGCGCCAAGGGTGGTCAGGCTCCAGGCGCGCCGGTCCCCCACCAACGGCAGGCGAAACCAGATCAACCCGCTCAAATGCCTGGGCGGTTCGGCGCGGAGCTTCATCGCAAGCCCGGCCACTTCTTGCGGATCGGCCAACAACTCCCGACGCTCGCCGCCCCGGTCGACGGGCACTTCGCTCTCCACCATTGGCGCGCCGCCTTCCTGGGTCAGCAGCGCCACGCCGTAGGCCGGCAGCGCCAGGTAGAACGGTCGCGCAGTGACATCGCCCCAGCGCTCGGCCCAACGCCTGGCCTGTTCAGCGTCAAACAAGCCTTGGCGAGGATCGCTGACCGCATGCACCTGCAGGACGCTGCTGTCCACGGTTTTCAACAGTTCGGGCAGTTCAGGGCTGCTGAGCCAGGCCGGCAACGCGGTGATGCTCAGTTGCAAGGTCGCCGGCAAGGTTTGCCGGAGCCGGGCGAGGAAAGTCCGATAGGCTGGCAGCCGTGCGTTGCCGGCGTCGTGGTCGATCTCAATCCCCACCGGCGCCAGGCCCAGGGCTTGCCAGTCGCCAAGCAATTGCTGGATCTGTGCGATCACGTCGTCCTGGTCGAGGGATTTGAGCTGGCCGTCCAGGCGAATCACCGCAATCAGCGGTCGACCGTCAGCCTTGAGCAACGCCGCATCGATGCGCGCGCGATTCCAGCCGGCGCCGGGAAACGCCTGCAACGCCAGCACCCGCAAGCTGGAAAAGTCGCCACGGCTCTGCCGCAATGCGTCTTCATGGGCCGGCGTCCATTGGCGTTGCCAGACATAGAGTTGTTGATCGAGGACGGTTGGCGCGGGCTGGTCACAGCCGCTCAAAAACAACGCGGCCAGCGCCAGCGAGAGCCTGTGGATAAAAGTCATGAAGCGTAGCCACCCCGGGAAAGGCTGGCAGATTACCGCTTCCGTGGTCTCACAGAAACCAGCGGCGAGGACGTTTGCACCCTCGCCGCAACCAGGCCGATGCTCAAGCGTCTTTCTGCAAACCCACCGCGGTACGTGGCATGCCCACGAACCCTGGCAAGGCCTCGATCCGCGCCAGCCATGCACGTACGTTGGCATAGTCTTGCAGCGACACATTGCCCTCGGGCGCATGGGCGATATAGGTGTAGCCGGCGATGTCGGCAATGGTCGGCGCGTCACCTGCCAGATAGGTGCTGTTGCTCAGTTCCTGATCGATGACTTTGAGCAGGTTGTGGGACCGGGCAATCACATCCTCGGCGTTGTGCGACGCACCGAATACCGTGATCAGGCGCGCCGTGGCCGGACCGGCATGCAAAGGACCGGCGGCGACCGACAACCAACGCTGGACGCGAGCGGCGCCGACCGGGTCCGTCGGCAGCCAGCGACCGTGGCCGTATTTGCTTGCCAGGTACACCAGGATGGCGTTGGAGTCCGCCAGCACCACGCCGTTATCGTCCAGGACCGGCACCTGGCCGAACGCGTTGATCGCGAGGAATTCCGGCTGTTTGTGCGCCCCCTTGGCCAAGTCGACGAAAATAATCTCGACCGGCAGTTCGAGCAGCGAAAGCATCAATTGGACACGGTGTGCGTGGCCGGACAGTGGGAAGTGATAGAGCTTGATTGGGTTCATGGTCGACTCCGCTGGGAAATGACGCCCTCGTTATGCGGCGTCGATGGGGGTCATCTTCTGCTCATGCCTGGAGCTATAGAATCACCTGCAAACGCAATCCTTTATTTCTATCAGCGAAACAATGCCTCAGCGCTACAGGGCCGGGCGTTCCCGCAGCGCACTCACTATGAAGTGCACGAAACTGCGAACCCGCGCCGGCGCATTGCGCCCGCCCTGGTACACCACATGGATCGGCAGGGGCGGCAGCTCGAAGTCGGCCAGGACGATTTCCAGCTCGCCCGCATCAATGTTGCTCGCCACCTGATAAGACAGGACCCGCGTCATCCCCAGCCCTTGGCACGCCGCGCCGATGGCTGCCTGGTTGGCGGTGACCACCAGCCGAGGCACAGGCCTGACGGACAACGGCTCCCCCGCCTCGACGAAGGTCCAGTTCCTGATTTGCCCAATGGCCGAGGACGACACCACGGGCATCCGCTCCAGGTCCTGCGGATGCTCAGGTCGACCATGGAGGGCAAAGAATTCAGGGGAGCCACACACCACCCGCCGCACCTCGCCGACACGGATGGCGTGCAGACTGCTATCGGGCAACTCACCGATGCGCACGGCAACGTCGATGCCCTCTTCCACCATGCTGACGGTGCGATCCAGCAGCAAGGCGTTGACGCAAACCTCGGAAAAACGCCCCAGGTAATCCACCAGTACTGGCGTGACGAACAATTGCCCGAACAGCACCGGCGCGGTGATTGTCAGTTGTCCCCGAGGCTGGGCGTGACTGCCGGCTGCTGAGTCCTCGGCTTCCTGCAAATCGCCGAGGATCCGCCGACAGTCATCGAGAAAGCGTTGGCCGGCTTCGCTCAGGTAGACGTTGCGCGTGGTCCGCACCAGCAGCGGCGTACCGATGCGTTGTTCCAGCGCCGCCACTGCCCGCGTCACGCTGGCAGCCGACAGGCCCAAGCGTCGCGCAGCGGCCGAAAATCCAGAATCCTGGGCCACGGCGACAAACACCTGCATCTCCTGGAACCTGTCCATCCATCCTCCGATGAGAAATCTTGAAACAAGATTAAACACGCCTGAAAGCCACGCCGTGTCGCCATTGTAGAGGGATTGACCAGCGAACCGCAGCCAGCCGCGAGGTTGTGGGCCGAAAATGGCTGCTGCGCTTGGTACCATCCCGCACAGTCTTGTGACTGTTTAATGACCAAATGCAGAATCCTACAGGGTTCGTGTGTTTGCTGGATTGGTTTGAACAAAAGGCCCGTTTCCGTGAATGTTTTTTATCGAGCGCTGACTCATCCACTCGCGAGCCTCCTCGCGCTGGCCGGATGCGTGCTCTTCGTCCCGATGGGGCTGCGCCTGGTTCTTGGCTGGTCCGACCTGCTGGGCTATCTGTCCGACTTCGCCATCGGCAGCTTATTGATCGTGTTGTTGCATCGACGCCCCGGGTGGCTGGCGTTATCGGTATTGCTGGCCTGGGCCGCGCTGATGTTGGCCAGCAGCGAACTGGTCAGTGCGGTCGGACGGATGCCAACGCCGTCGGACATCCAATATCTGACCGACCCGCAATTTGTCGAGAACTCCACCAGCGGCGGCTTCGCTCATCCCTGGCTCGCCGCCGTGCAGCTGGTCGCCTTGGCCCTCTGGCTGGCGGTCCACTGGATCAATCGGAGCCGCCGGGCGCCCGGCTTGCCGCGCCATGCCTGGGCGCTGCCGGTGGCGCTTTTGCTGGCTCATGGCACGGTGCAAACCTGGCGGCCCAGCGAAGCGGACCAGTGGAACCTGTTCAACCTGCCCCACCAGCTCATGACGGCAGGCGTCGCCGCCGGCCAGGCGCACATTCAAGAGTGGGTCGCCGGGGATACCGAGGAACCGCTTCCCCCCATGGAAGGGCTGACTCGACTGGATCTTGAAGGGCAAAAGCTGCTCGCCGCGCCGGGCCGCGCACGCAACGTCCTGATCATCGCCCTGGAAGGCATTCCCGGCGCTTATCTGGAAACCAATCGCCTGGCCTTGAAAAGCGGTTATCAGGAAAACCTGATGCCGCACCTCAGCGCGTGGGCCGAGCGCGGGATGAACACACCCGACTACGTGTTGCACAGCCACCAGACCATCCGTGGCCTGTACGCCATGCTGTGCGGTGACTACGACAAGCTCGACAACGGCACGCCCAAGGGCGTCGAAATGCTCAACCAGAGCCAGCGCAACCAGACCTGCTTGCCTGCCCAGTTGCGCAAGAACGGATTCTCGACTCACTTCCTGCAGGGCGCCGGCCTGCGGTTCATGGCCAAGGACCGGATCATGCCGCATATCGGCTTCGACACGACCCTGGGCATGGAATGGTTCACCCGACCCGCCTATCTGGAGTTTCCCTGGGGCAAGGACGACAAGACTTTCTTCGAAGGCGCGCTGGATTACGTCGGGCAGCTGCAACAGGCGGACAAGCCCTGGATGCTCACCCTGCTGACAGTGGGCACGCACCAACCCTACTCCGCACCAGAGGATTATCTGGAGCGCTACGACACCGCCAAGCAGGCCGCCGTGGGTTATCTGGACGACGCGTTGGACAGCTTCCTCGCCGGCCTGGAACGCCAGGGCATCCTGGACAATACCCTGGTGATCATCACGTCGGATGAATCCCACGGCATCGACGATGTGCGCCTGGCCTCGTCCTGGGGCTTCAACCTCATGTTGGCGCCCGAGCCATTGCCGCGCCTCAAGCAAGGGGTTCATGGCCATGTCGACCTGACCGCTTCGGTACTCGACTACTTCGGTTTCAAAGTGCCGATTTCGCTGTCCGGTCGCTCGATGTTCAGGGACTATGCGACGGGCCGGGAAATCATGTCGTTCACCAACGGCAAGCTGCGCTACCACGATGGCAAGGGCACCTTCACCGAATGCGATTTCCAGCAACATTGCCTCGACTACAGGAGCGAAGGCTTCATCGCCGACAGCGCCACCTACCTGGGGCAATACAGCGGCCAACGGGCAAGACTCGTCAGTGCCCGGGCGACAGCCCTGGACCAGACGTTGTTCGCCACGCCCTTGAACCAGCACTACCAATTCGGCAGCGCGGAAAAGATCCCGCTGCCGGCCCAGGTGTCCAACGACTGGACCGACAATCTGATCGGCGCCCAGTACCTGGAAATGCCCAAGGGCACCCGCACGCGCGTCAGCCTGACCATCCGCGCGGTGGACACGGATCAGGCCGCGTACGTTTCCCTCAAGGCCAAGGAGTTCGAACAGGACGTGCCGATGGATTTGCCCACCGACGTCGCGGTGACCACCGATCAGCCGTTGGTGATGGATATCCATTTCGATAACCCGCAGCCGCGCAAGGCGTTCTCCTTCCACCTGCTCGGCCACGGGACGGGCGCCATCGAGATCAGCGACTTCAGTGTCGTGACTGAACTGCCGGAGCAAACGGACCAGCCGCAATACCTGGACGCTATGCAGGACGACAGCGAGCCTCAGTCCAGCTGAATGAAAAAACGCGCAGCCGCTGTAAAGCGGTTGCGCGTTTATCATTCAACCTCTTGGTGATCAGTCAGTGACCAATTGCATGATCTCGAACGCGTTCAGTGCCGCGCCTCGCAGCAACTGGTCGCCGCTGATAAACAGGTCCAGCCCGTGATCGCCGTAGATCAGATTGTAGCGAATCCGTCCTACTTCCACGGCGTGCTTATAGGTCGAGGTCATGGGCATCGGATAAACGCCTTGCTTGGGTTCATCCACCACCTCGACACCTGGCGCAGCCGCCAGGAGTTCACGCACCTGGGCCAGTGATTGCACCGGCTTCCTGAAGCGCAGGCTCAGGCTCTCGGCATGGGAACGCAGGGTCGGTACCCGAACCGCCGTCGTGCTGATGGCCAGCTCCGGCTCGTCCAGGACCTTGCGCAGCTCCCAGACCACTTTCATCTCTTCGCGGGTATAACCGTTGTCTTCAAACGAATCGACTTGAGGGATCACGTTGAACGCCAGGTTGTGGGCGAAGTTTTCGCTGCCGTCCTGATCGCCATAGTCACTGAACGCCTTGGCCTTTTCACGCAACTCCAGCATGGCCGGTTGGCCCGCACCGCTGGCGGCCTGGTAAGTGGAAATGATCGCGCTTTCAAGCTCGTATGCGTCGTGCAGCGGTCCCAGCACCATGAGTGCGATGGCCGAAGAACAGTTGGGATTGGCAATCAGTTTTTCGCCCTTGTAGCGTTGACCGTTGATCGGCGGTACAAGCAGCGGGATATTCGGGTGATAGCGAAAAGCCGAAGAGTTATCGATAACGTAGGAATTTTCAGCCAGGCGCTCACCATATTCCAGGGCAAACGCCCCGGAAACACACAGGAAGACGATATCGCACGAGGCGCAGCCTTCGACCGAAAAAGGCTCGATCAGGTGCTCGGTGCTACCAGCCTTCAAGCGCTTGCCGGCCGAACGTTCAGAGGCCATGCAGACCACCTCGTAGTCGGTATCTTCAAGCAATTGCAGCATGGTCATGCCCACTGCACCGGTGCAACCCACCACGGCGACTTTCTTCATTTCGATTCCCTTATCCTGAAAAAACCCGCGCCGCCTCGAGACGGCGCAGGCGGGTATGTCATGCCGTACGCATTTGCACGGACAACCTGGCGGCTGCCGCTGCACGCTGGACCCGGATGGAGTTCAAGGTAAACAACGCAAGCGCCAGCCAGATGAACGAGAACGCCGCCAGTTTCAACGACGAGACCGGTTCACCATAAACGAATGCCGCCAACAGGAAGTTGCAAATTGGCGGGACGAACTGCAAGAAGCCCAGCGTGATCATCGACAGCTGCTTGGCCGCCAGACTGTACCACCACAAAGGCAACACCGTGATCAGACCCGTCGCGACCAACAGCAGATCGCGAGTGCCCGACTGCAGGAACTGGTGCCCTTGGCCCTGGGCCTGAGCCCACACCAGGAACAGCGCCGCGAACGGCAGCAGCACGGCAATTTCCAGCGTCTGGATGACCACCGGATCACCCGGTACCTTTTTCTTGAAGATGCCGTAGAACGAATAGCAGAAACCGATCACCAGCGCGATCCATGGGAATGAATGCAGGTTCAGCAGCTCGAACGCCATCAATGTCACGCCTGTGACGGCCAGGAAGATCGCCCAGGTTTGCAGGGCCGTGAGACGCTCCTTGAAGATCACCCGCGACACCACCATGCTCATGATCGGGCTGAGGAAATAGCCGAAGGCCACCTCCAGTACGCGCCCGGTCATGATCCCGTAGATGTACATCAGCCACCAAAGCCCCAACACCGCAGATACCGTGAGCACATTGGCCGGGCGAACGGTCTTGAGCGTAGAGCGCAACGTCCCGACCCGCGCGGTCAGCAACACCAGTGCCAGGAGAAACAACTCGGCGAACACCACCCGCCAGGACAGCAGATGATAGGCATCGAGCCCGGCCAACGGCTTGTACCAGAGCGGGTACGAGCCCCAGAGCAGCGTGGCGCCGAGCCCGAAGGCGACGCCTTGTCCGGATTCGTTCTGGGCAGTCATTGGCGTCCTCCAGCGTTGAGTTTGCGCTCGATGCCATCCCAGTACACTTCCATCAGGTGCAGGTACTGTTCAATGCCTTCAGCGAACAGACGACGCTCTTGCGGCGTTTGCAAGTGTTTTTCCATGACGTTGAACACTGCGTTGGAGTGGCCGACTTCGACTTCCATGTGCAGCGTCCAGAAGAACCGGCCGCGTTCGCTGACGCCTTCCTTGATCAAGCCGTCGTTGTATTTGGAAACCATCGATGCGGACATCGCCTCGTCGGCGAACAAGCCACCCAGTGCCTTTTGCAGTGGCGGTTTGCTGTAGAGCGCGCAAATGCCGTCGTTCAACGCCTGAGTGCTGGGCAGGCACTTGTAGGCCTCGATCTGCTCCTCGCTGATGCCCTTGTCGTGCAGGAACTTGCGGTACAAGTCGGAATGGGAATGGGTTTCCCCCAGTTCATCGCGAGCGTTGAAGGCGATGGTGCGAAGGACTGCCTCGTCACGGGTGATGGTGGAAATCCCACAAACATAGAACGGCAGGTATTTGAAGTAGTGCAGGGTCTCCAGGTACAACACCTTGCTTTGCTCCGGCGGCAGACCGTGCTCGGCATAGGCGTTCAGAAATGGGTGCTCGGTCGCGCGATGCTTGAGGATGTATTCGATCTGCTCATCCATGAACAACTTGAGCTCCAGATCGACGCCTTCGTTGCGTACGACATAGGCGGTTTCGGATTGAAACGTTTCTTGAGTGATGGACATGGCCTGCTTCCTTGAGCCCCGGGGGCAACGTTGATTTTCCAAATATGAAACCGGGCGGACACCCATCCGCCCGGCCGCTCGCCGTCAGGCCTCTTCGGTGGTTCTGGCCTTGGTATCCCAGATCACTTCGATACTTTCGTGGGCGACATCGGTTCGCCGGTCATGGGCACTGGCCCAGCATGTGTTGAGAATGATCCGAGTGGTTTCCTGCTGGATCGGTACCACGTGGTGCAACGTGGTATCCGATTTGAGGAAATACACATCACCCTTGAGGTGGTGGTAGGACTTGATCGGGTTGTTGAGGATGTACTGCCAGATCTGCGGGTTCTGCTTGTCCCACTCGCTGTGCGGCACGCACTGGAGCACGCCACCGATCGCCGGGTCCTCGGGCGCCTCGATGATCCAGATCATGGTGTACGGGTAATCACCCCAATGCCAGCCATGGGTATCGCCCGGGTGGCTCAGTTTGGTGATCAGGTATTGCTCCTGCTCCCAGCAGGACGCCAAGTCGTCGCCGGCAATATTGCCCAAGAATTTACGCAGCGACTCGGATTGATAAAGCGCGGGAATGAACGTCCCGCCCTCGGCGATCTCCGGTTGGTTGACGTTATACATTTTGCGGTAGGTATTACCGGTGGACGGAACCGTCACATCGCGGCGCACCGAATACTCGTCCAATAACGCATGAACTTCGGCATGAACATTTTCCAAAATCCTTTTCGGCAGAAAGGAAAAGTTTTTGAAGTTGAAGTAACCGTCGCGGCGAAATTCATTACGAATCTGCTTCATCCGGTTTTCATCCTGCAAAAGAACCTGGAAATGCTTGGCCAGTTGCTGCTCCATTACTTCAATAACCAAGCTGGACGTTTGTTCGCTCATTTATCGCTCCATTCCATTGTTATCGGTCGGTGTTACAAATCCACGGGAGGCAACGCACTCGGAGTCGACGAGTTGCGTACCGGAAAGATTTTCTTTTCTTGCAGATTCATCAGCGGACCGGTCATCAGCGTCGTGACGATGGTCATGACCACCAGGGCGGTAAACAGCTCGCTGCCGATGATGCCCATGTCCAGGCCGATCTTGAGCACGACCAGTTCCATCAGGCCGCGGGTGTTCATCAGTGCACCGATGCTCAGCGACGTCGACCAGGAGCAACCCACAAGCCGAGCGCCCAGCGCACTGCCGAATATCTTCGCAGTGACAGCCACGAGCAGGATCACCAGCAGCACCCAGGCCCCAAGCCCGGTGAACGCCGACGAGGTGGTGCTCAAGCCGGCCAGGGCAAAGAAACAGGGCATCAGTATGATCAGCGATACGTGCTCCAGCCGTTCGATGATCATGTCCAGCAAACGCTGGTCACGCGGCAAGCACAGGCCGAACAGAAAGGCACCAAATACGGCGTGCACTTGCAGCGCGTGGGTCAGGCTGCCATAGATCATCACACCGGCCAGCAACGCCACGAGCACCATCGGTTGCGCAAGCTTTCCTTCGGCAGCGAGCCAACGGTTCAAGAGGGGCTTGAGCACCACGAACGAAAAGGCCACCAGCAGCAACAGGCAACCACCCCGGACGACCAGGGCCATCCAGTCACTGTCCCGACCGTTCACCATCGCGACAGCGGCAATCAACATCCAGGCGACCACATCGCTCATGGCGGCGGCCAGCAAGGCGATCGCACCGGTCTGTGTACCGAGCATGCCGCGTTCCTTGAGGATCCGCGCCAGTACCGGAAAAGCGGTGACGGAAAACACGGTGCCTATGAACAAGACAAAGGCCAACCGAGACGTCCCGGTGCTGGCGAAATGTTCGTACAGCCAGGGAGCTATCGCGGCGCCGAGGGAAAAAGGGATGACAATGCTGAAGGCGCCGATGACCATGGCATGGAAGCCGGTCTTGCTCTGTTTCAAGGGGAAACGAAACTCGGCACCGATGACGAACATGAACAACAATATGCCCAACTCGCTCAGGACTTTGAGCTGGGTAATGGCGCTGCTATCGAATAATTGCTGATGGAAGGCGGGAAACAACTGACCCAGTACAACGGGTCCCAACATGAAGCCGGCAATCATCTCTCCAACAACCTGTGGCTGTCCCAAGCGATTGAACGCAGCACCCAGGAGTTTTGCTGACAACATGACAAACACTATCTGGATCAGCAACATAGTCCTTTCCCTTACAACGTCCAGGTTAATCCGGTTACAACTCACAACTCCTTCAACGCCGTTATCCGTTAACAGCGTACGTAACAGAACTCAATAAGATGCGCACACTTGGCCTATCCGCACGAATCGAAT
>Ga0308170_10000779_pt1 | contig 35834 bp, 49 predicted proteins | sample PhyBR2_2_FD_202136 | JGI IMG/M metagenome (GOLD analysis project Ga0308170, IMG submission 202136) | Phyllosphere microbial communities from UC Gill Tract Community Farm, Albany, California, United States - DLSLSB.R2 | ecosystem: Host-associated > Plants > Phyllosphere > Unclassified | place... | reverse complement strand
TAACGATTGAGGGCCAAAACGGCATGTCTACTTGATTACCACCAGCACCGAAGAGAACGACGAAGCTATACGTGAGAGTCTCGAGGAAGAGGTTGCCAGAGTTGTGAGAAACAGGTAAAGCTTTCGCAGAGCGATCGAGTCGGTTCACGACGTCCTTGTCTGTTTTGACGGTTCCAACTTGCACAGTGAGGCACCCATCACGGTGTCCGACACTCAGAGGCGAGAACGAGAGAAATGGGTAGCATTGCTCCTCGTCTTCGAAAAGATCGAAACTGTCTGCAGAACACCTCTTCCTTTCCCGCTCCTCCTTCCACCCTGATTCCCTCCCTCTAGCCCTCCACCTTCTGAATCGCAACCTTCCTCTGGGCTTTAGGTTTGAGGCTCTCCGGATCGACTCCCTTAGGAGCGTGTCGTCTCCTATTATCCTCTTTGTTGCTAGCGGCATCCAACATCTCCCTCCTGAGTTTCGTAGCTTGATGAATAGGTTTCGGCAAGTACCTTTGCCTGTAGTCGCCCTCGAAATCATGATCAGCATTCGAAGCAAACTCAAGAAGAGAGGGGAAAACGTACCTTTCAATCTTGGAAACTTCAGCGACAGTCGACCATTTGTTCCGTAATTCTTCTCGGTACTCTCTTTGAACCTGTTCCTTCTTGTCGACGACTCCGAGTTTGTCTCCTGCACGACTCTTCCAAATTCGTAGATTCGCATCGTCTGATCCAGACAAAACGAATCTCGTATCGAGCGTATAGAGCGTCGAGAATACCCTACGTCGCGGAGGATTGTAAGTTGAGGAAACATAGGAAGAAGGGCGAGAGGAGGAAAGCTTACCGTTGCATTCGTTTTGTGTGATAGGTATCTCGTGAACCTCCTTCTCCATTCTTCCACAATCGAACCGTTCGATCATAACTTCCACTAACGAACTCTCTTCCACTAGGAGACCAATCACAAGACATGACACTGCAGGGATTCCGACGGAATCAGCAAGGGAGAAGGAGACGCCGAGAATCGAATAGGAAACGTACGCTCCAACATGTCCTTTGTAAACTTGGGTGGTAGAGGACAGGTTTCGCATATCGAAAGTGTAGAGGTTGTGATCTTCTGAACCGCAGAGTAGGATTGGAGGTTGTAAAGGATTGAAACATAATTGATTCACTCGCATCTGTACAAAGCCCAAACTCACCTATCAGCACGTCGACTTCGAGAGATAGTGAGAGCAGTGTGGGACTTACCTGCATAGCTACCCTTCCTAATGCTTTACCACTCCTCAAATCGTACAACACTACAGTCCTATCACTTCCCGAACTAGCCAATACGTTCGTCTCCGATTTGTTGAATGCGACGTTGACAATGTGTTCACCGACTGACGAATTCGAGGTCGAGTGGAACTTGAGAGTTGAGATGGGAGAAGTTTTCGTTTCGTCGAAAATCTCGATCGAGTGAGAAGCGGCGGCGAATAAGGGATCGTATCTGTGGTGAGAGATTGAACTGCACGAAGTCACCTTTGTATCAGCAAGAGCAACGAGGGTAGAGAATGAAAGTAGAAACTGACTTGAATCCAGCTTTTCCATTATAAGTTTGTAAAGGAGTTGCCTGTTTCCCACTCTGACCTTTGATATCCCAAAGTTTCACCGTCTTGTCGGTACTACAACTCAAGACCCTCTCACTTCCTTTACTCTCCATCAAATCAATCTTTCCCTGTTCCTCCTGATACTCTTCATCGTCCAAATCGTCCAACTCGTCGTCCATTCCTGCTCTCCCTTTCCCCTTGAACCCAATCGCCGCTCTCTTCCTCTTCAAATTCCTCTCCCTGACTCCATCTTGAGTTTGTTGTGCAGGTTTCTTCTCTACCCTCCCATCCTCTCCAACCATGGGTTGAGAGAAACAAACTCCTTTCACCATGCCTTTATGAGCGTTCTCGACATTCCAAACCGTCTTCTGTGATCCTAAGTCCCATACCCTAACCTCACCATCTCCTGCACCGGTAGCGATCCTTCCCAAAGCCCCTTCAGAATCTTTACACATTGTATAAATCCCATCTCCGTGTCCTTCCAACGAGGCGATGAAAGGTTTCGCAAACATTCTGTCGAGTTTAGAAGCGGTTACGGCACGTTTGTATTCCCTTGAACGAGCGAAAGGATGGAGAGTTGGATCGAGGTTGCGAGAGACTGGTGCGGCGGTGGAAGAGGTAGAAGGGAGGTGATCCTCGAGGGATCGATGCATGGTTTTGATTTTCTACATGACATGACACATGCCAAGGGAAGCAGGTGAGCGGGTGAGCGAGTCGGGAGAGTTAAGTTGATGAGAAATGAGAAAAAAAGGATTGAGAAGAAAGTAGCGACTACTCACCATGATGAACAATCTGACTTGATCGTAGACTAATTAGTAGCTTCTAGTAGGATCCGAGAGTAGGTAGAGCTGGTTTGAGTTTGTGAGAGTGAATAGTAAAAGAGTTGAAAGAAGCTTCCCTCATTTCTCCTCTCTCTATCCCATTCACTCTCATTCACGCACTCGCTCAGTCTAGACTCTACTACTACCTCAATAGGCAACTTCCAGCCAAACTCTGCTCAGTAGCTCTCCCTCTCCCCATTCAAAAATGCGATGTAAGTTTCCCTTTTCCCTTCCTCCCTCTCCCCCCTCTCCTTCTCTCCTCCTCTCTTACTGATCCTTCCTACCCTCTCTACAGACGCAGTACTAGTAACTGGTCCCGCAGGAGCTGGCAAATCCACCTTCTGTGCCTCTCTAATCACGCACGCTCAATCCTTAGGTCGATCCGTCCACTTGTTCAACCTCGATCCAGCCGCCGACAAATTCGAGTACCCGCCTTCGATCGATATCAAAGATTTGGTTAGTTTGCAAGAAGTCATGGAGGATTTAGAGTTGGGTCCGAATGGTGCTTTGATTTATTGTTTCGAGTACGTACTTCTCTCTTTCTCTCTCTAGTAGTGGTTGATTCAAGAGATGCTGATCGAAAGAAGGAGAGTCATGTTAGGTATTTGATGCAGAATTTGGATTGGTTGAGTGATGCATTGGGAGAATTCGAGGATGATTATGTACGTCTCTTCTCTCTCGCTCTCGCTCTCTCTGCTCTCTTCTGGCGCTGATCCCTCTCTCTATAAGCTCATTATTGATTGTCCCGGACAAATTGAACTCTATACTCATATCCCGATCCTCCCACGCCTCGCCAAACTTTTGACGACAACGATGCAAATCAATTTAGTATCGGTTTACTTACTCGAGTCGCAATTCATGGAGGACCCTACGAAATATTTTAGTGGTGTATTGTCAGCTATGAGTTGTATGGTTGGATTAGAGGTTCCTACGGTCAATGTCATGAGTAAAATGGATTTGGTCAGGAAGGAAGGAACTAAAAGGAGGAAAGATGTTGATAGGTATGCTGCCTGAACTCTCTGACTACTCAGCGATGAAGAGCACACGCTGATTAGGAGGACGTTGGGGTTACAGGTTCCTCGATCCAGATCCAGAGTTGTTGAGAACAAACGTGAATAGTAAAACCAATCCAAAATTCCATTCTCTCAATTCCGCACTCGTCCAACTCGTACGTATCTTCCCATCTCTCCCCTTCACCCTCCTCCACTCAAGATGAACTAACAGAGAGTGAGTTGATTCGGTAGATTGAGGATTTCAACATGGTACAATTCTTACCCCTCGACGTGACAGACGAAGATTCAGTAGGAGTCGTATTGAGTCACATTGATAACGCTATTCAATATGGTGAGAATGAAGAACCAAAGGAACCGAAAGATGTAAGTATCTCCTCAATCTCTCTCGTTCTACCGTGATTGTGAGCGAGAACTGATGCAAATCTACTGTACTCTGCTTCTTCATTTCCCTTTTTTTCTCTCCTTCTCGCTCTCTCCCTCGCTCGCTTGATTATACTCGATGTGGTGATGGGCGTGTAGATGGATAATGGGGATTTCGATACTGGAGAATGAGAGGTCTTTCTCAGCTTGACAGATAGATTTCCCTTCTTTCTCGTATTCTTTTTTTTGGTCAACTACAGTATTCCTCTCTGTTCTGTTGTAACACAATATCTACGCATTACTCTCCACTATGCCTCACTTGACACGAGATTCGAGTTTTTGGACTTTGCGAAATTGCATTGATCAAAAATACTAATCTGCGCTTTCAACCTTTTTCTCATCCCTCAACTTCCAGACTTCAACTTCACCTCGATCAGATGGTAGTGACGTTAGCTTCTACTGGAGGAGCTGCCAAGATCTATTGCGTGAATGGAGGAGGTACAACAGGGAAGAATGCAGCTGCTTGGTTGGAAGCCAAAGTGGAGGAAAAAGGCAAACGACGCAGAAAGGCAGGTGGTCAAGGAGGTACTGGTGGTGAAGGAGAGATTCGTTTAATTCAAGTGAGTAACCACTCTCCCTACGTGAGATTGAGGAGAGGGAAAGCTGATCAAGAGGGAGAGCGAGAGTAGGATTTCGAGTTCCCTGAAGCTAGTAACAAGTTGAAAACTACTAGGGATGGTAAATATTTATTGGCTACCGGTACTTACAAACCTAGGATGAAAGTGTTTGATCTCGAGGAATTGTCATTAAAGAGTGAGAGAGTAACGGATAGTGAAAATATAGATTTCTGCGTATGTAACAACCCTTCTCTTATCCTTCTCGTGATGGGTCTAGTTGAGCTGATCAAATAGGAAGGAGCGAGTATCTAGATCCTGAGTTCAGATTGGACGAAAACTCTACATTTACAATCTGATCGTTCACTCGATTTACACACTCAATCCTCATCTCACTACAGAGTACGAATGCCCCGACATGGTAGAACCCTCGCGTATCACTTCCCGACCTGTGACGCCTTGGTAGGTGGACAAGGGAGTGAAGTTTGGAGGATGAATATGGAAGTGGGAAGATTCATGAAACCTTTTTCATTGGAAGGTTCGACGGAAGGACCTGATGGAGGTGAATCGGGAAGTGGAGTAGGAGGTGGATTGACGGGGGATAAGGTATTGGGAGTCAACGCGATCGATATCAATCCGGCTCATCAATTGATGTGTTTCGGAACGGAAACGGTTCAAGGCAGGGGTACGGTCGAATTATGGGATCCTAGGAGTAGGACGAGAGCTGGGTTATTGAGGTTACCTTACACATCATTGATGGGATCGAGTCAATCGTCAGCGAGTTTGCTACAACCGAAATTACCTGGAGTCGATGATTATTTGGGTTCGATGGGTTTATCAGTCACTTCGTTGGCGAACAAATCGGATGGACTCAACCTCGCCGTCGGAACAAGTACGGGTCACGTCTTGTTGTACGACTTACGAGCGAACAGACCATACCAGACGAAGGACCAGGGTTATGGATTACCGGTCAAGAAAGTCGAATGGATTGAAAGTGGGAGACAGGGAGCGGGAGATTCTGAAGCTGAAGGTGGATGGGTTGCGAGTGCGGATGAAAAGGTGGTCAAGATTTGGGGTAAAGAAACTGTAAGTTCTACTTCACGTCTCGATCTCCGATTCCGCGTGCTGATCTCGACTCTCACGGCAGGGTACCAATCTCGTCGCGATCAACCCTCCAATGCAAATCAACGATCTCCACGTCTACCCTGGAACCGGATTAGTCTTCCTCGCCAACGAAACTTCTCCCATGACTGGTTACTACGTTCCTCAATTGGGTCCTGCACCTAAATGGTGTCGATTCTTGGACAATATGACGGAAGAGATGGAAGAGGATCAAGATACTTTACTTTACGACGATTACAAGTTTGTCGACCGTCAAGAACTCGAAGAGTGAGCCCTTCTTCCATTATCCTCGACCTGATGAAGCTGACTGGATCGAGATGTACAGTCTCAACCTCACTCACCTCGTCGGTTCCGATACTCTCAAACCTTACATGCACGGATACTTCATCGACTTGCGACTCTACACGAAAGCGAAAGCTATCGCGAACCCCTTCGCCTACGCCGAACATCGAGACAAGCTCATTCGAGACAAACTCGCCGCCGAACAAGAGTCACGTATCAGAGGAGCGAAGAAGCAATCGAAGAGTGCCGAAACTTCTGGAATCAAGGTCAACAAGACTTTGGCTAAGAAGATCAAAGAGTTGGAGGAGAGGCAGAGGAAGAAGGAAGCTGGGATCGTCGATGACGAGGATGAGGACGACGAGAAGAGGAAGAAGAGGAAGAGAAAAGCAGACAAGATGGCAGATCAACCTTCGTTGCTCAAGGACGATCGATTCGGTGCCATCTTTGAGAATCCCGATTTCGAGATTGACGAGGAGTCGAGGGAGTTCCAATTGCTCAACCCTTCGACGAAACCCAACCGGAATCGAGACAACGAGGATGATAGTGATGTCGAAGAGAACGAGGAGGCGAGTGATTCGGAACGAAGTGAGAACGGCGAAGATGATTCAGATTCGGACAGTTCGATCGGTGAGCTCTCTTCTCCTCCTCTATTCCGCGGCGTTGACTCACCTCTTCTCCTCGATCGACAGACATCGGCTTTGACAAGATCACTCGAAGACCGAACGAACCTGCACCTACTTCTCGTATCAAATCCTCTTCCGCTTCTTCCTCCCGTCCATCTTCATCTCGACCGACAGCAGCAGCTCGACCGAAACCTTCCCTCGTCGTCGCCGATGGTTCAGACGACGAAGCTATCACTGCGGCCCGAGCCCGACCTCTCGCCTCTCATGAACAACGAGCGACTCAATCTTTCGCCCAACGAACACGAGAAGCTGCTGGAGATGCCACTTCGACGACGAAACGAAGAAAGGGAGCTGCATCGGAACCTACCGTTCGAACAGACGGAGACGATATCATTCGAGGTGGACCTGGAGGAGTTATGGAGATGTCTTTCGTACCTCAAGAGAAATCTTCTGATGAGGCGTTGGCGAAGAAGAAGGAGGTGAAAGCGAAACGAGACAAGGAGAAGCAGGAGAAGGCCAAGTTTGGAATGGGTTTGGAGAAGAGTGAAGGGGGTTCGATGCAGGAGGAACGAGAGATCGAGGGAGAGGATGGAAGTGGTCGAACCAAGATGAGGAGACCGGCTAGGAGTGCTAGTAGGAACAAGACCAGACATCTGTAGAACGGTCCTCTCTGTGTGAACTCACTCGAAGAAGGAAAACCATCATCATTTCGTTTTCCCCAAACTCCATTCCTTCCTATGAGAAGGAGATCTAGAAAGAGTAACCCAAGAGAGAGAGAGAGAGAGAGTAAAAACAACAAAAGTACAGCACTGCAAGCTCTGTGGAGGGAGGAAGGAGGTATGCGAAAACCAAGTGAGGAAAGGCAAAAGGAAGAGAGAGGCAGAACCAAAGATGAAAAGAACAGAGGAAAGAGTAAAGGGTGGGTATCGTGAGATTGAGATTAGGGATGCATAAAAACCGATTTGCTGATGCGAGAGGGCGGCCTAGAGGAGAAGAGATTGACTATATACATAAAGCGCAAGTGTGTTTATCATCGCATCAACACGCTCGGGAAAGCAGAATTTGCATCTCGATAGGAGTTTGGCGAAGGGAGAGGTGGTGGAGCAGATTCGTCTCGTTCTGCTTCTGCGTCGACATCTTCATCATCTTCCATATCGTTACTACTTCGATGGCCTAGTTCTGCTCCACCAGCGTCGTTACGATTCGTTGTCGATGGCTGAGGTGCCGTTCGAGTTCTGCCTCGAGGAGCTGGAGCGGATTCAGCGTTCTTGTGAATCTTGAGATGTCGTCGCAAGTTTGACTAGAGTCGAGAGGAATCAGTGAAGGTGGACAAGGTCGATCTGAGAGGAAGTAAGCTCACTTGTACAGAGAAAGCACGTTCACATTGAGGACAGGTGAAAGGTTTCTCTCCGGTGTGAGAAAAGGTGTGAATACGTAGAGAGGAGGGACGAGCGAATCGTTTAGCTGACAGAGAAGACTGTGAATCAGTCCTTGAACGTCAAGAGGAGGGTCAAGTCCTGCGAAAGAGATACTCACAACAATGAGGACAACTATATTTCCCGCTTTCGGTTGGCGCATTTGAATCGTTGTACGATTCTCCATGACTTCCTCCTCCTCCCATCAAGTCCAAACCGGTTGAATTTGACGTGTTCGGAGAAGAGAGGGAAGAATTTGGTCCGGCTGAAACTGGCGTTGGAAGGCCAGTGCCGGAATGTGAGGAGAAGACGGAGGTTGAGGTTGAGCCAGCGGAAGAAGGTGCAGATCCTGGTAGTCCGCTCGGGAGAATGATGGGTCGTAAATCAGGATGAGATTCGGAAGGTGCGTTGACGAGAGGTGGAGGGATTGGAAGGGCAGGGGGAATGTATTGGTTGCGAGGCATGTCTCCTCCTCCTCCTCCTCCTCCTGGTCCTAGACGTAGGTACGAGAGATCGTTCGTCACTCCTCCTGGCAATGGTCCGACACTTCGATTCAGTGTGTTTGGAGGGAAAGGTCGATGAAAGTATTCCATCGGATACGGGTCTGATTCGGTCCGTCGCTGCATAGGATCTAGGTGATGGAGAGGAGGTGCCATGGCCGTATTTGGAGACCAGGCTGGTCGAGAAGGATAGTAATCGTCTGCAGTCGAGATTGACAAAGCTCGAGGTCTTGTCGGAGAGTACGTGACAGTCTGTTGCCATTGCGGTGGAGCCATACTCGCATCGTACGATGACTCTGCTCCTCTTCGACGATTCCTCCAAGGTCCTAATCCTCCATGCGGCGGTCCTCTTTCTTCTCCTCCACTGCTCCTTCGCTCTGAACTCGTCGCAAACCCTGGGTAAGGTCGACCATAAGGTGAAGGGAGTGCTTGAGAAGGGACGGAAGGAGGGTAGGTCTGGTACGAGGTGTTGAGAGAAGCGCTGCGCTGTCGGTGAGCGGCAGCTTGAGAAGCGTCGAAAGGAGAAAGCGATTCGAAGGGAAGTTGATTCGTCGGTGCAGAGTAGTAAGGACGAGTACCGAGTCCTCCCGATGACTGATCCCAATTCGTGAGCGAGCTGTTCGGAGACGTTGAAATAACGTTTCGGGGAGAATGTCCGTTTTCTAGCGAGAATCTCGCGCTTTCGTCAACGTAAGGCGGAGTCGGATAGCATGGTTCGGCAGCAGCGGGAGGAACTGGCAGTCGATGCGAAGGTGATTGACCATTCGAGTGTTGCGAGACGGTGAGCGAAGGTAAGCCGTCGCGTCCTCCGTCGAACGAGTTGCGAGAAGATGAAGACGGAGTTCCAGAGGGGGTCCCTTCGTCGAATACTCGCTCTGAAGACGACAGATGGATCGCAATGGGGATTATGTGGAGAGAAAGGAAAGGGGGATTCGGCGCGAGAGTGGTCAGCTTGCAGGAATTTGACAGAAAATTTACATGAGATCATGAAAAAGATGGAAGTTTGTTCTCACCTGGAGGAGGAGGAATACTGTTGAGTAAACTCGAAATGGAAGGGAGTCGTGGAGGAGGTAGAGATGAAGGGGAAGCGGCAGAGTCGTAAGGTAGATTTGGAGAAGAGGAGATAGAAGATGAGGAAGAAGAAGAAGGTAAAGTTGAATGTTGCGAAGGAACTGGTTCAACTTCCATACTGCCTCGCCCTATTGCTGATTCCTGCTGTAACATTCTGTTGTGTTGTACATTCTCTCCCGCGAGCGTGCGTTGTCCAGAATCCAGCGCTAAACCGAGGATTGACCGATCGAGTCCAAAAGTCGAATGACGGCGGATTGAAAGACTTCTCTTGACTTTCTCACTATGCTGTTGCGTGTCCTATGTAGCGCGCTATCGGGTTACTGGTCCGCTCGAGAGATGCTGATGGTGTTGTTAGAGTCGAGAGGTGAGAGAGCCGATGAAGAAGAGATGGACAATTTCAACTTTCTCTCCGCCAAAATTCCTGTTGCTCATCCGAGAATCTTTGTAAACTATGACAGTCGTAGAGCTCCAATCAGTGTGCCTTGATTCAGTTTATTATTACTTTTTGAATTGTGAGCGGCACAGACTTTTCTTCGCGTGTCTCTCTCACTCTCCTCAAAGGGAAGATCTCCATAAGATCACTACAGTACACGATTGCTCGTCGAGCTTACTGAGGACATGAGCAATGGAGATGGAAAGGGCTCAAAATGACGGAGGTCCAGCGATCGCAGCTTCAAAGCGTAGTGCGAAGGTTGTGTCTCTGCCGTGCTGCTGATGCTGCTGCCTTGCCCGAAAGTTGCTCAAATGATCGAGTTCGGAAGGGGTTTTTGAGAAGACGACCCCCTTGCGCGATCGACCTTTGTGACTCTCTTCGAAGTTTCCTTCCTCGGAAGCCAGTGCGAAAAAAGTAGCGTGTTCTTTTCGCACTTTACCCCTCGATTCTGGTTCTTCTATACCTCGTTGACAGAGAGAAAGAGAGTCAAAGAGTAAACGCTGGCCGTTTGAACTCTGGAGAAAGTTCGGACTGCATGGCAAGACCACTTGCTTGGGTATTAGAACAGAAATTCATGGAAACTCATTTTCTCTTCGGAGGTTTTTTAAAGTCGAACGACGGCTCGGACGGCAAGGTGGCTTCTGTCCGTTCGAAAATCAAAATGGAATTGACACGGCGAAGACGATCTGATGGAATCGGAGAAGTAGACGAGTAACGAGAAAGCTAGGATAGCATGTGCGAACGAACGAAGATGAGAGATTAGAGTCGACGACTGACAGGTCGAACAGTCGCTCCAGGTTTAATCAACACCGAAGGGATCGTCTGGTCTCGAAGAACCTGTTTAAAGAGTTGCAGGATGATCAGCGGCTGATCGCTTGCAAGGTTGAAGAGAGGCAATAAAAGGAGTAGGATCGCTTACCGTCGAAGTAGACCATTCTGGACCCATCGGAGTTCGTAATTTATGCTCGTGTTGAGCTGCACTCGTGTAAGGGAAAGGTAGATCCTTGAGCATGTACTTCGCTGCCTTCTTGTCCTTCTTCTCGTTGATGATGACGTGATTGAGTCCAGCGTCTTTGCGTTCAGCAGCGTCGATCCCGGCAATCTTCTTGACAAACTTCTTCTGATTCTTGTTCTTCTTCGCACCTTTCCCAGACCAAGATCCCTGTCACGTCGATCGATAGAGAGGATCAGTACACGCTATACAGCGAGAGGGAGGAAACGAGATCACTCACCCATCCAGGTAGAGTGTTGTCTTCTTCCTTCGGAGCATCTCGTTCAATCTCTTTTCGCTTCTCCTCCTCAAAGTCCTGCACGAAGGGATGGCTATGACTCGTCAGTGACGTGTTCACGATGGTGACAAAGTGATGAGAACGTACAGCAACGACATCATCATTCGCGAAAGCCTCTTTGACAAGTTCTCGCTGTTTGAAAGCGGTTGGACCTCGACCTCGTTGAGCCTCAATCTCGCCATCACTCTGGAAGTCCGAGTCGTCATCCTCCATTGCTTCAGCAGGTCGAGCCACAGCTCCTCCGACTTGAGGCGCCTTCGACTGCTTCTTCTTCGAGCCAGAACTGACGAGTCCAGCACTCAAGTCGAGCTCGACTTCCGCATCATCTCGATCGGCTTGACGAGCGTCGGTCTGCTTTGATCGTACACGCGCGGCCTTCCCAGCAACCTTCTCTGCGGCTGAGAGCGAATCTTTGCCGAATGAAGCTTTGTTGTTCTTGCGAGACACCTTGTTGGCATCAGGTTGATCGGCAAGGGCGAGCCAAGGGTTGACTTCAGCCTCAGCCGCAGTTCCAGGGTTTGAGAGTGAAGGGCGATTGCGGGAAGAAGATGGACGGGAGGAGGAAGCGGGAGATTCGATAGCCATCGAAGAGATTTTGGTGGTAGTCGAGGATCTTGGAGCGATGTTCTCGGATTCGGAAGGATCAGCCTGTAGGGAGTAATCGACATCAGTGAGATCAGACAAGAGGTAAGGAGAGCATGTTGTGACTGACTCGAGCGGTTGTTGATGACGGACCGAACACCATTCGACCAAGATTTCCCTGCACTTGCTGAGAGAGCGCGAGAGCTCCTGACTCATCTCCAGTTTCTTCCTTCTCTGCCAACTCATCCATCTGTTTGAGTCTCCGTCTCAGATCGTCTGCATCTTGATCGACTTCCCGACTAGCCCTCGCTCTCGCATCCTTCATAAACTTCATGTTCATGACACCCTTCAGCTTCGGGTCGTTCAGGGCAGCGGCAGCCTCTTTGGCGTCGAGAGTAGCGAGTTCGTCGAAAGCGGTTCGTCGAATCGAATCGAAGTCGGCGTCGTCCCCAGAATCGTCCTCCTCCTCACTACCACTCGGCGCAAACTCGTCTTCGTCCTCGTCCTCGATACCAGCGATCTTCTTTCGTAACTGATCCCTTCGCTCAACCATATCCCGAATCGACTTGTTCCTTTCATCTTCTAGTCCATCGAGTCCCTCAACCTTCTTCGCCCATCGTCCTCCCTTCTGTGAATGCTTGAGGGTGACTCGCTCCTTCGCGCGTAGTACCTCGAGACGAGACTTCTCCTCCGCCACTCGATCCCCTCCATCGATTCGGTCGAGCTCTTCGAGATCTTCGAGTGAGAGTTGAGGTCCATCCTTGTCCTTGCCCTTGCGATGAATTCGTCGGTAAGCTTTCGACTTGATCTTGGCGACGCGCTTGGCTTTACGTTCTGCGCGATACATCAAATCACGTTGACGACGAAGTTCGGCTCGTCGTGCGGCGAGGTCAGCCGGATCGAGAGTAGCGAGTTGAGCCTGTTCTTCCTTCTCGAGATCGGTTTGTTGCATTTGACCAGCAGCGAGGAGTGCTTGAATCGAAGCTTCGAGATCGTTCGTGGGCTGTTCGGCGAGAGAACGGTGTCAGGTCGAAAACGATAGGTTCGAAGGAGAGTCCAAAGAGAACGCACCTGGAACTTGGCAGAGAGCTCGTTCGCGTTTGGAGCGCGCTTCGCATCGTGCGTAGGATCGATGAGAGGTAGAGCGAGTCGTTCATGTCGAGCACCTGAAACGTTTAAGCCGCTCTCTCCCTTCATTCGCTTGACCGTCTCATTCCACTTGTCGGTTTCCTCCTTCGTCTGCTCGTATGCAGCTTCTCGATCAACCTTATCTTGCAATCGAGCGGGTAGAGGAGCGGAAATGGGACCAGCTCGTTTGAGGGCAGAAGTCGAACCGGTGGGAGCAGCAGAATTTGATTCTGCGGTCGCGGCGAGAGGTTTCAGGGTTTTGCGGAGGTTGGCGAGTCGAGGGTTCTTCGAGTCGGCGAATGACGAGAGGAGGTCTTCGAGTTGAACTCGATCTATCGAAAGAGAGAACCGTTTGAGCTCAATAAGGAAGATAGAAAAATTGGTGAATCAGACTCACTGTCTGCGACCTGATCCGCTCCAACCGCCACAAACTCTCCTTCAGGATAAGCCTCGGTACGTTCCTTCAGGATGACTCGCTTCTTCTTCTTCCCATTCTCCTCCTCATTCCGGTCTCCTGCTTTTCGTTTCTTGCTACTCTCGAGCCCTTGGACCATTCGATCAAGACGGTCAAGCGCATCTGCCTCTTCTTCGTCCTCCTCGACAGATTCGGCGTCCGAGGCGACCTCCTCGTCTGAGCCTGATTCTTCCTGTTCAGAATCGTCGTCTCCTCCTCGGTCAAACATTTCCGAGGCGTCCATGAACCCATCTCCTTCCTCATCTTCCGAATCGACTTCGTCCTCATCCATATCGATCTCGTTAGATTGGAAAGCGGAGCCCTTGCTCTGCGTACAGTGAAAAGCGGAGGGAGAGTTCAGCTTCCTCTCGTCAAGAAATCGAATTCATCAGGTTCCGACTCACCTTTGAAGAGGAGCCCTTCTTCTTTTGGGGGGCCTCGTCGCTCATATCATCGCTGAAGTCACTGTTGATGTCCTCATCATCGTCTGAACCGAATCCACCTTCCTCATCGCTGCCCATTCCCATCTTTAATCCAGCTGGTTTCAATCCGGTAAAGTCGATAATATCGTTGCCTCTAACCTTGAATCCTTCTGTCTCTGATTCACTCTCTACCTCGCTGTCTCCATCGCTGAGTTCTTGATCCTCCTCTTCATCTTCCTCTTGTCGAGCTTTCCCTTTCCCCTTTCCTTTGCCCTTGCCCGTGTTCCCCTTGAAGCTAGCTCTAGCAGCTGGATCTACATCTCCGCGAGGTCGCTTGGTGGAGGAAGTGAAAGAGTAGACATCGAGGTTGGCAGAATCTGAAGGAACTTTGGCTTTCCCTTTACTGCTCTTCTTCTTGTTTGGCTTTGATTTATTTGCCTTTGTATCTGCGCTTAGCTGTTGCGGCTGACGTCCTTGTCGTGCCATGAGTGGCGAAGTCGAATGGGAGAAGAAAAAAAGAGCGAGAGATGTTGAAAGTATTCCTTGAAGTTTCGCTTGAAGCACTTTGCAGAAAAACTGGAACCCGTCGCACCCAAGTGAACCTATAATTAAGAGTGGACTCCAACGGCGAGCAACAAAAATGAGCGAGCGAGTGAGCTACCGGCTGGCAGCAAAAGATTATTGATGTCTGTGAGATTCGAACTCACGCCCTTTCGGACCAGCGGATCACATGGATGAACCTTAAGCTGGCGCCTTAGACCGCTCGGCCAAAACACCTATGGAAGCCCTCGTCAAATTTACGTATACAGATCACGCAAAGTAACCTGACCCAAGCTCACCGCGATTTCTTTTGCTTCTCGCTCTCTCAGCTTGATCTCGATCAGCTTCACATCTCCTGGCCCTCTCGTATTCTCTCTTGTGGTCCAGGCGGGGTAGTCGCTACAGATCACTCTGCCTCAAATTTCCCGCTTTCCGGCACAATGATCGAGCAAGACTGGACAGAGATACACATTTCACTACCAGCTGCGACCAGCGCTACAAAGATGCACAGATAGGAAATAAATACAACAATACTACGACGGGACAGCACGAGAGAGCAACTCATCGCATGAGTTCAACGGTTCTGTACGAGTTACCACCGATTGAGACCAAGTCGTCTTCTATGAAGACATTGGGCACTTGAGGTTGAGAGCCCAAACCTGCAGTATTCCGCTTCGTAGCGATAAAGTTGTTGCGCTTGATCGAAGCTCGTCTCTCGGGAGCGTAAGGTAATGGCTTCGAGATGGATATCGAAGAGTCCGAAATCTTCGGTGTCGCTTGTGCAGAGGGTAGCGGCGTGATAGTACGTAATTTGGGAGTCGAGGGACGGACGTCGAAGAGGGAGAGAGCGAGTCGACAGCTGAGAAGAGAGCTGCAGACGCAGTTCGCAACGATGTTGAAGGCTTTGATACAGTGATTGGGTTCTACATCGGCACCGAGAACCCGTCAGTCTCATGTGCAGAGTGCAGTGTACCGGGAGGAAGGAGGAGAAAGGAGCATACGCTTGTAGAAATAAAAATTGAGAGCGTTGAACGCAGTGATCACGAGGAAGTATTGAAGACCATCTCGACTCATTCTCTGTAGGAGAGGAAGAGTATCGCCAAACTCGCGCTTCAGACTCCAACTTCGGTAGAACGTCGACAACAGAAGAATGCCGTTGACGATGAGCGGGACGGCGGACCTACAGGGAACGACGGTGTCAGTGATCAGCTAAGTAGGGAAGGAAGACATTGAAGCCTGAGGAACTCACAGAAAGAGAACAACCTCTTCAAATCCGCTTCCTCTGTAATTTCCGGCATAACAGCCTCGCTTATTCACGTAAATCGCAACCTTGCGAGACATCTCAATCGCTGTAGTGACGGCGATATGAGCACAACTGAATCAGAATTGAGGGAGATAGTACTTACGTCCGACCTGAGTTCCTGCAGCTACCATCGCAATCACTTCCAGCGCAAAGAGAACACAAAGACTGTGACAAAGGAGAGGGGATCGTGTCAGTCTGATTGGACGCTCCGGAGGGAGGGACGACTCACGCTATCAGCACCTTGCGACTCCGTTCAAACAACGCGAAGATTCGCAGCATCAACATGATATCCGTAATGCTATCGAAGAGACAACGAGGATTAGTCCGGCTCAGTACCGTAATAAGATTGGACGACCCACAGTACGACATAGATCAAAGCTAGCGTTTCTAGCCAGAAGATTCGTCGACAGACCTCTACGAACGAAACCTTAGTCAGCAATCGAAATTGAGAGAGATATGAGGACTCGAGCGGACCTGGAGAGACTGGAGCGAGAGCAAGAGTAGTGTAGATGATAACGAGAGCGATAGTTCCGTATCGACTATCGCAGGAAGGGAATGTCAGTACAATTTCGTTCGACGACAAGGAATCGACGCACTTCAGGAGATAGCAAATTTTCGAGAAGCTACGTTTCGCTCGATATACATGTCGATACTCCGTGCGTAGTAATGATAGCCAATCCCACACCATCAGGCTGGTGAACACAATAAGGTACTTCTGATACGCCAAGTTCTGATCTCGGATGAGGTCCAGAGTTTGTATGCCGCGGGGAGAATGATCCAGCATGACGTTTCGAGGGAACAGAGGTCGTAAAGAGGTTGTTTTGCGAAGAGGACGAGGGCTGTATGGTCGATGCGCTGAAGAGGAAAGGGAGGTAGCTCGATGGTAGCGAATGATAGAAAGAGGAGAGCTTGAGAGGTGGATTGAAGGGAGAGTTGAGCAAGGGTGGAAGCGAGACGGATTTGAGGAGTGTGGACTTTATCGAGATCTGCAACGAGAATGCCGCTTTCGTCTCAAGGCAAATGCTGGAGCTCAGCGAGACCATTAGAGAGCGTCGATCATCGACACCTCCAAATACTGATCGCCTCGCTCTATACCTTAACAAGGATAGGCCGTGCAAGGTGAAGTGGGCGGAAGCTCTGTTGGAGAGAACAGAGTCAGTAAAGTCCGGCGGTTTGCAGACGATAAATCGCGGAAGCGAACTCACGAGTCATCGCCTCGTGGTAAGCTGAGAATACGTTTCTACAGCCATTACGCCTTAGAGCGGAGGAACAACGCGAGATCTGATGCGAGGTGGCGTAGGATGTTGCTTCGCGAAGGATTGCGACGGTTCGACGAAGACTTGTTGCGGACTCCCCTGGACTTGTAGGCAAGGTGATCGAGCATACATCCTTCAGTGTACCGACTCTACGTCGATAAAGCCTCTAGCGGACTCAGCGGATAGTTGGAGCTAGAGAGAGCTTGCCGAGAGTCCTTCGCAACGAAAAGGTCGTCAGGTCGCCGACCTCTCTCGTAACTCTGAGCAAACGAGGGGCTTACCTTATTGACTCATAAGCGTTCACGAATCGCTTGAACTCGGCCAACTTGACTCGTTCCACGATTTCCCTCTTCCAACTACCTTGACTCCTTTCCCTTCCTCCACTCTCTTGCCTCGACTTCCAAGCCACTTCCCGACCATGCCAGATCAATTGGAGTTCTTCACTGTTGATGCGTTCACGAAAGAGCCGTTCACAGGCAACCCAGCGGCCGTTATCATCCTCCCACAACAATCTGATGATACTTCCTTCAAGGTGGGAGAAGATCTATGCCAATCGATTGCCGCAGAGTTCAATCTCAGCGAGACGGCGTTCGCGACTCCTTTAGGTGGTGGTGACGAGAGTGAGAAGCAGTACGAGATTAAGTGGTTCACGCCCACTTCGTGAGACCTCCTTCGCTCATTTCGCTACCATTCTCAGGCTGATATGTTCGTTATCGATATAGCGAGATCCCCCTCTGGTGAGCAAGCGTGTTGACGTTTTTCCTACCGTTCTTCATCCCCGCTGACTCGCTTTTCTCCCTATGACAACCTTTGAAGTGGCCACGCGACACTTGCCTCAAGCTACGTACTCTTCACTCATCACCACCCTCAAGCCACGTCGATTCGTTTCGAGACACGAACTCGTGGACACCTCATCGCGCGAAAGAACTCGGAGGATTCCTCGATTTCGCTCGATTTCCCTTCTTCGTCTCTCGTTACTCTCTCGGAAGGACACAAACGACGAAAGAAGATCCTCGAGAAGGTCAGGAAGGTCGTCAAGGAGGAACAGATCAAGCGTATTGACTGGTCAGACGAGATCAGCGGCGTCACAATCGAACTGTCCGAAGACATCGATTTACCCAGTCTCGATGTTGATCCTTCACTTCTCGTAAGCCTATCTATAATTGACGCTTACGGTAGATCACGTACTCACCATGCGGGCCTCCGAGACAGAGTGGTATCGGCGACATCATCATTTTGACTCAACCTGCTCCTCCCTCCTCTGCGTTCGACATATACTCCCGCGTGTTTGGTCCCGATGTGGGCGTCTTAGAAGATCCAGTAACTGGCGCAGCCCACACTGCCTTAGGCCCTTTCTGGCTTTCTTCTCCCTCCCTTTCCCGCCTACATCGATCGTCGTCGATCAAGGAGGCTTCAACACTAAGAGCGAAGCAGGTCAGTAAACGAGGAGGAGAGATGATTGTGAAGTTTGATCAGGAGAAGAAGCGAGTAGAGTTGAGAGGTTGGGCAAGACAGATGATGAAGGGTCAGATTTCGCTGTAGAAATGAGTCTGAGAGGTCTCGAGATGCTTGACTTGTCGACGCAGGAATCGAGTAAGAATATAGGGCACGGAGTGATGCAGTCCTATCGCTGAGGGCAGTACGGTACCTCCTTCGTCAAAACGAGCCTTGACGAAACTCGAGAGAATGACTTCACGATTTCCATCTCTTCTGCTTCTTCATCTCACTTGTCGTTCAATATCATTCGAATGGACTCACTTTCGCGCCCCTCCCACCCGCCCGCGCGAGTGAGTCTTGTGTCGTCAACTTCACGGCTTTCGCAATTTCCTTCGTTTCAGCTTTGTCACGTCTTCTACCCTCTAGCGCAGGGGATATCTTGGATCACTGGATCCTGCCCACCTCCCTGGATGTCCTCCCCGCTTCGCCCCTCGGCCGCGAGCCATCCGCCTCCTCGTCGAGGCCGAGAGCGATTCAGAGTTGGTTCTCCCACTCTCCCTAGGTTCGACCTGATTCTCTCTGTGTCGAATCATCGTCTCTTTCACTACTTCCACTTCGCATACCTCTCTCAAATTTCGTCGAACTAACCCTTCTCTTCCCCTTCTTCTCTCTCTCTTCCTCAGCGACCTCAACGGAAGAATCAACGTGCCCTAGCTCGCAAGTGAAGACGTTATAGCTACAATAGGGTATTGCAGAACTGGAATCAAACTGCTAACTAGTCATGGACAATGAAAAGAGAGAGAAAGAGAGAGAGCGAGGAGAGAGTGAGTGTTCAGAGAGGGAGAGAGGAGGGACTGATTGTTCAGAGAGGGAGAGAGGAAAAGAAGAAGACAGCAAGAAACAAACAAACAGAAAAAGGAAGAACTGCGAGGAAGAACATACGAAAAGAGAAGAAAGTGAATGATAGTTGTTGAGAGCAGGGCAGAGGGGAGGGAGTCGGGGAATATTAGAGAGAGGATCTCAGGGAAATAGTGGAGGAAGTAGATATATGATCAATTTTGGGTGTGGCAAAGAGAGGGACGTGGATCGATAAGATTTAGTGACCGTTCGTCTCGCCGTTGGTGGTGTCTGGAGCATATAAGGAAAAGATAAGCTACGAGCATCATTGCCTAGGGAGACTGTCAGAGACGTACGATAGTTGAGAGCGGCATCAGCAGCTTCGAGATCACCTTCAGAAAGGATTCGTCCTTTTCCGTTGGTTCCAGTTCCACCGGGAGTGGTGAAGCCACTAGTCGAGGCAGTCGAAGATCTTCTCTTGAGGACGAGGGGAGGGAAGTAACCGGCATCTTCATCTTCTTGAGTTTGGTTGACAGATTGCCAGAATCGGTTACCCATGTAATCGGAAGTACCGAGTCCTTGCATCTCTTCGGTGAGAGTCGCGACATCTCCAGGGGTCATGAGGCCAGAGGTGAAACGAGGGGAAGCGGGAGCGGACATTGGTCGAGGAATGCGTTGTTGACCATCTTCGAACGAAAAGTCGTCTTCATCGAATGAATCGGGGTACGCTCGTCGAAGCGCGAGTTGACGAGCCTTGGCGTATTCGAGCCCCATTCGCTTCCAATCGAGGAGATCAGACAATCGCTCGGTGCGGTTACGTTGGTTGATACGTTGTCGGCGAGTCTTTTGGCAGAAGGAAACCATTTGATCGGTCAATTGGTTGACTGAATCCTCGATAGACTTCATGCGACGGTCGACAATCTATTGAAGCGAGTAGAGAGCATAAGCAGCAGCTCTCAAGAGAAGGGAAAAAGAAGAGGGTGAGCTTACGTAGATACCGTAATCTTGCGAGTCTTCGAGAAGATCCTCCATGAATCCACCGAAACCGGAAAGGTTGGTAGTGATGGAAGGAACACCCATAACGGTACATTCAGCAGGAGTGTCTGCAAGAGGATAAAGCGGTCAGATCGGTTTTGATTCGTCACATGTCCATGAGAAAGTTTGACTCACATCCCCATGGCTCGTAGTAACTGGGGAAGACTCCCAAGTGACATCCTCTAACGAACTCTTCGTAATCGAGACCGAGAATAGGGTTGTTCGAGTTCAAGAACTCGGGATGGAAGATAACCTTGACTCGATCAGAATCTCGGTTGAAGAGTTGAACTCGTCGGATTTGATTGAGGATAGGGTCGTTGGCATCGTCTGCCATGTTGTGGGTAACGACGGGAGGAAGGGAGTTGCGGCGAAGAGCGAACACTCGTCGTTTGAGGAGGATCTTGTCCTCAGAGGAAAGAAGTTCGGCGGGATCGGGAACCTCGGTTCCGTGCTCACTGTGAGAGAAAATTGAGTTAGAAGACCCTCAGGTAAGAGAGGGAAGAAGAGGAGAGGTACCCAGTGTAACGAGCAGTCTTCTCGAACAACCTCGCTCCAATTCGGTTTTGAATTTCGGTCACGGTATCTCGAAGTTGCTTGGTGACAGCTTGACCCTTGAGGGCTTCGATGGTGTAAGAGTGAGTAGCAGCGGGCATGATGATGAAAGCGACAACGGTCATTTTGGTTCCCATTTGCTTGAGTCGGAAGTTGAGACCTGTGGAGCGATTCGAGAGATCAATCAGTTTCGAGCAACACTCCAGGATTCGGAATAGAGTGGGAAGCTCACGAGCGAGAGATTCGATGAACATGTCTACACCCTTGTTTCGGTACTCGTATCGACCAGCAGTGAAGAAGTAAAGTGTGTTGTCAAGATCGAAATCGTAGTGACCGTAGAAGTGACCTCGGATGAAATCGTTGATCTTTTGCTTCGAGACAGCGTGGAGGTTTTGGAACTCGTGCATCGCCGAGAACTTGGTGACGTTGAGACCGTTGGGAGTAACTCCGTCTGCAGATAGCGAAAAATCATCAGGTTCGAGATTCTGAACAGAATGAGGTAAAAAGGAAGACTAACCAGGTTTGCGCTTGAGCAAGTGCTCTGACTCGTAAGCAGTGATGTGTGAGACGGTGGTGAAGACATCAGCGCAATGAGTTGCTGATCGTTCGATACAGTATCGGTGGTAGATTCCTCGCTTTCCTGCTTCTTGATCGACGTCGAAATATGCTAGATTGTTGTAGAAATCGACTGATCCGGCACATAGGTATCGACCGAGGAGGGTAGCATGCGTGGTGCTACGAGAAACGAAGGAAAGAGTGAGTTTTCGTTTCTTTCGAGATTCGACGAGGCAGAATGGACAAGCAGAACTCACAAGATGGTGGTAACATCGATGTGTCGCTTCCTGCAAAGAGGGATCGCAAGTCCGACTTGCCATTCGTGGAAGTGAGCGACGATAGCCTTGTTTCGCTCACGGGCAGAGAACTGTCAAAAGGCGCAGAAATCAATCAAAAGTCAGTCGAAGGCCTAGTTCTAGTCGAGGAGGGACTATGGAATGTACCTCTCCCAAGAACCATGCCGTCAAGTAACCCAAGAGGATAGTTTCGTTCGTTTCGGTGTCGTTGGGAGGAGTTGGAATTCCTGCCAAGTTCCACAAATCTCCCTTCCACTCGTCGAGACGGTTCCAAACTGATCCAGTATCGAACAAGAGAACCTTGGGTCCTCCTTCAATGAGCCAGCGTCCGTAGAGGAACTTGACTCCTCGATCTCGCATCGAGGAAAGAGTGCCGACGAGAGCAGCTTCAGTGGACGTGTGAGGAACAGGAGTTCCGTCTAGCAATCAGGAAGCAGATATGAGCGAACGAATGAAGGTAGCAAGAGGAAATTGAGGGAGACTTACCGTCGTTGAGTCGGTTTGGCTTATCCCACTCGATCGCTTCAACTTCCATAGGAGCGCTCTTGTAGCTGAGAGGACCGATCAAAGTGTATCGATCGCCATATTCTTGACATGTGACGGGTGCTTTCGTCTTGATGACAGTGTAGATACCTCCGACTGTTCAATTTTTTCGAATGCGAAGAGTGCCGGGAGAAAGTCAGTCTCAGTTTCTCTTCGAAGTTCCGCGTATACTCTGCTTCACAGCTCTCCTCGTCCAATCTTCTAGCTTTACCTAGCCATCTTCTCGAATCCGGCGATTCCCCCGCTTCGTTTCCTCAACTTCTCAAACTCTTGTCCTTTTCCATTCTCCTTCAATACTCTGCGTTCTGAGTTGCTCTTACCGACTCTAAATCCCGTCAGGAGAGCGAAAGCTGCAAGGGTGAAGATGGGGGAAGTCGTCGAAACCCAAAACTCTCCACGTCCCGCCGGCCATCTTTTTCCTGCATCTCTAGACCGAACACGAAGGTGGATCAGAACGAACCTTTGCTGTAGACGACAAAGAGCAACGAGTCAGTTGACCGTAATGAGAACAAGTAGTACTGCGACGAATCGAGCGAAATCTATCCAATTTTCGAATTTGGAAGATTTCGCCGATTCGAAACGAGCGAACGGGTTGATGAAAGGATACGAGAACTCACTTTGCTACTTCCCAAGCTACCTCGAAGCTGTAATATCAAGAACCGGACAAGTAAAAGAGATGGGAAAGTGGGCGGAAATCGATGACGAAGTTTGGGAAGAAGGAAGAGAAGAGAAAAGAGAGTGGGGTCAGTTGACAGATTCGACTGATCTTGCGTTGCTTGTGAGCTGTACGTACAGGAGCTGTTGAAACAAGCAACGAAACAAGTCAGTTCAAATGATCTCAAACCGCGCGGGGAGTTTGGATTGGTTGAGGAGGGAAAAGGCGGAGGGCAATGTGGAGAGAGAGAGAGAGCTGCTTTGGAAGGAATGGGAGGACAAGAGGGACGACTGCTTACATGGTCATGAACAGAACGTTGTTGTGTCATTCTGTTTTTGAGAAGAGTTTGAGGTTGAGGAAGAGGGAGATGAGGAGAGGTTGAGAGAGGGAAATGCAAAACGGGGTAAAATCTGAGACTCGAGAACTTTTTTTTCACTTTTCGCCAAAGTGAAAGTGTGGACTCTGGGTGGGGTGTCGGTTGCGGCTCGCTTGCTGCACTTTCCCACCATCTTCTCGTCCTCTCTCTCGTTCATGTCTTCCTTTTCGATCTCGACTGATTCTCGCATGAACATGAATCATCCCAAACGACTTGCAACGTCGATCATCGTTGTTCTATTGCTGTTCACTTCTTCCTGGTGACCATTTTGCGAAACGATTCTTTTCGCCAGTCCTTCGTCGTTTCGTGAACTCCAGCGCATTCTTGCTCCTCGACAAGACTCGTAGACGTCGGTCTCTCCCCAACATACCCTCCCTTTGACTCCACAGGCATCTCTTGAATGCGACGGAAGGGGAGGAAAGAGGAGAAGAGGGAGAGACCTTCTCTTTCGAACTTCCCAGTTCATGCGCTTGTCGAAGCCTCGTGAGATCCCGGCATAACTCAAACAATCATGATCTTCATACGTACGAATGACAGTTAGCGCTCGACTTTGGACTTGCGTTTCGAGCTAGCTCAAGAAGCGCAAAACTTCTGCGCGAAAGACAGCTCAATATCTCGCAAGCTGGTACGTCTCGACAAGACGCTCGGAGGTGTACCATAGAGCAGCTTACATCGAGTGCATAGAAGAGCAGGCTGAGAGTACATCAGCATCAGAAGCAACGAGACCAAATAGTTACGAACGACGAAGAGGTCGATGGAACTAGTGATAAAGAATTAGCTACAAACTACCGAAGTATCGAGTTCCAGGACGACTCGACTCGTAGTGCGGTCGCATAGGAGGAGGTTGAACAATTTGCAGAGGACGACGATAGGGCTCGAATCGTTGTACGCGCTGCGACCGGGAAGTGTCAGCTATAACAGCAGTCGATGAGATCGAGAGATAGCTCACACGTATCGGAAAGAACTGGGGAGGTGGCGGATCAAGACGAGGTTCAAGGGACGGAGGAGGAGTAGGCTTCGAAGTCAGATCGTCGGGAGATGCCATCAGCGATTGGATGGCCATAGGGTTCAGACGAGGTGGTAGAGGAGGAATAGAAGCGGCGGGAGGCGGAGGAGGCGGAGGAGGCGGAGGAGGAAGCCTCAGTGCAGGCTCGAGTGCGTCCTGCGAGAATCGAAGATTCAGCACCAATCCTTCGCAAAGGAGAAAGATCCGACCAACCGCTTTCGTCCAAGGTCTAGCTCCGGTAGCAGTCCGAACGATACGGAATACGACAAGTACTGATTTACGAGTGATACCGTTCACAACGATTGAAAGGCGAAAAATCGAAATGCGTGGTGACCTTGGGGAACCCTTGACGATTTCCTCCTTCTGATCAGGTACTGCCGGCAGTTGAGTCCATTCGCTGCGACAGTTATTCGAGACTTCTAGGGGAAGAACAGGATCAGCAATTGTGCAGGCAAAGGCGAAAAAACGACAGACCAGGGTCCAAAAAAGATACCCAAGGCTTTTCAAAGTTGCGCCTCCAGTCTTCCATGATTGTGCATGCATGAGATTGACGATTGGCGGTTGGCTGGAGAGTCATGATTCGCGGGTGACAGAATAGAGTAGGGAGTGCGACGGGATAAGGTCGATACGGTTTGCGCCAACAAGGGTTCTTCTGTCTCTCCTCCATAGCCTTCCATTCCTCGTTCTGCTCCTGCTCAATGTGATCGAGTCGTGGTTTTGAGGTCTTGCAGCGCGCGTAAGCTAAGGGGATTCGATCATCTACAATCGTCTGCGACTCTTCCCGTATGAATTCGAATTCTCTGTAAACGCCTCGCACGACGAAGCCGCTGGCGTTGTAGATCTCCTCGGCTCCGTCCTCTGCGCGTCGAGAGGGTGAATTTCAGTGCAGGGGGGGACCGGTTATAGAAAACTCACGTTGTTGCCCTTCCCTAGACGGCTCCTCGAGCTCTATGTTGATCTCATCTGCGGATAGAGTGTATTCACCTGTGGTGTACTTAGTTCTTTCGAGCCATTGACGATAGAAGGTACGAATTCTGTCTCGAATGTCCTGAGGCGAACCGATGACGCCGCGAGGTGCTGTGCTCTGGAAAGTATGGAAGAATACTGCTTGAGAACCTCCGCGATTGTTGGGCATAGTGAAGAGGTTGAGGTGAAAGGCTGAGAGAGAAAGAAAGAGAAGAGAGAGTGAAAAGAGATAACCGCGGACGCCGGGTAGACGCGAAGTCGTTCGTCATCGAATTGTTCAACCTACATCTGTCCACGAGGAACCTCTGCATTGCCCGGGAGCTTGAACCGTACGTGAAATTTTGCTCTTACATACAAATCAGCGCTCCTCTTTCCGACTACAAACTCAGTCATAGTCTCCTACCTTCTAGCTCCCGTTACTCTAGTCTGCCACCTCCTACAACCCACATCGTTCCAAACGCAACCTTGGTATGCATCAAGATCTGCTGGAAATCGTAACCTCTTCTCTCGCTCAAATCGCACGAAGAGTGATAGCACCTGCTCATGATCTCTCCATCAGCTCCAAGCTCACACACTGAGCGAGAACGAAAGAAGACGTACGGATCGGCGATAGGACCGTTCCTTTCGAAGATCCACGTTGAGGCAATCGCATTTTGCACGAATGATTGATGATCGGAGCAACAGGCCGATGTACGACCGACAACGAGCTCGGGCACATAGGTGTTCGATAGGTTTCCGACAAGGTAAGCGGCTTGAGGAAGTCCGATCAGGTCGGGTAAGGCAAGTTGAGGTGGTTCGTTAGGTGCTCGATAGCCTGCGAACTCGTCGAGATAAGCGAGGAGAGCGACTCTGGAGAGAGGGATGAGATACATACCAACCATATCGACTTGTAACATCCAAACGACGGACTCTTGCAACTCCTCTTTGAGATACCGAGCGTACCAATTCGATCCCAACAATCCTTGTTCCTCTCCAGCGAACAATGCGAGAACTATTAAGAGATCGAATACGTCAATCAGGGGAGAGCCGAGACAGAGAGAAGGAGAGGGGAGCCTACCGACTTTGCGAGAGAAGACGAGTCGATTCAAGTGAATGTGCCGGGCGACGGCCAGGACGAGCGAAGTACCGGATGCATCATCATCGGCACCACTTTGCGTGTTAATTCGACATTGGTAAGCTACAGTTCAGCGGCGAGAGGTGAAAATAGGAAACGAGAGCTCACGGTGCAGTAGGGAATCCGAAAGACTGTATTCCTCCTCACACGTCAGTTACTGATCCAGAAATCTCAGCTGAACAGCGAGAAGAGGGAACGTACACCTCTACTATCATAATGAGCGCCTAACACAACCGTTTCATTCACCTCTCGTCCAGATCTCGCATAGACGCATTCGAGCATCGGACTGAAACCGGGTAGAAATTGATGAGGAGTACAATGGAAATCGTAGGATCTCATTTGAGCTATGGATTGAGAGGAGGACGGGCGTCAGAAAGGAAGTAGGGACGGAAAGACGAGGAAAAGGGAACGTACAGAGGAGCCAGGAGGAAGCTTTCATCGCTCCCGTTGACATAGAGTGACGAGATACCCACTAGAGATGAGAAGGAAAGAGAGAAAGGTCATGAGCTCAACTATGATTCGTCGAGACGAACAAGCGCGCGTACCCTGTGATCCTCCTTCAACTTGTCCTGGTCCTCACCACTCAATACCCTCACATCTTTCTCAATCCCCTTGACTTTGATCCCATGCATCAATTCACTCAATAACGGTTCAAACTCCAACTCTTCCAACCATCCCTCAACTCTCTTGACATCCTCTTTCGGTACCTCGGGAAACCTAACATCCATTGTTCGAACATTTGAGGGTTGGGGGACGGAGACGATCGTGAAGAGTGAGGTAGAGGGGTGGGAAGTAAGGAATTCGAGTTGCTTCATAGCGAGGGAAGAATCGGGGGAGAGAAGGAACAGAGATCCTTCTTCTGTTTCGCTCGAGGGGCCGGAAGGAAGGGATGCGAGGTGCGTCGGAGTGAGGGAGGCGATCTCGTCTAGTGAGGGAGTCGAGGAGAATAGAATTTGTTCTTGCGGAGAGGGGGAAGGTGATGGAGCGATTTCTGGTTTGTAAGAAGATGGATCGGTGATTTCTAGTTTTGGTAGGTGGATCCATACGAGTCTACTCAAGTCTGATTGGGAGGTTGAAAGTGAAGTTTGGAAGACGTCTTGATTGATTTCGACCACTCTCACTTGCTCATCCCCGTTTATTGATTGGCGGTATGATATAGAGCATTGTGAATCCAAGTAGTAGACGTCTGATAAGGTTTCTACACCGATTGTAGAGAGGTAGAGGGCGCAATCGGGTAGAGGAGATGTAGATGATAAAGAGCGAGGCGAAAGAGCGAGGAGAGCTGGAGTCGATGGTGTCGGACTCGCCAAAGCTAAACTGGCGAGTGCTGATAGTGTAAAGAGTGTTTTCATCTCGATAGAGAGGGGGAGGAAGGAAAAGAAGGAGCTGCTTCGGCTCCCCGCCGCTGAATATTAATTCACCTCGTGGTGTCCTCCTCTCTCCTTCTCCTTCTTCCCGTTCATCGGCGTATGCTCAGAACGAGTACGACTTTACTCAAGACTCACCACTACTCGATTAGAAGATTACAATCAACCATGTCAGATCCCTCCACTCGCTTATCTTCACTCCGATCTCTCCTCTCAAAACACTCAATCGACGCATACTTAGTAGATTCAGGTGATCAACATGCATCAGAGTATCTCGCACCTTGCGACGAGAGAAGGGTAAACCACTCTCTCCCTTCTCATTCATGTTGACCCAACTTTGCTCACACTCGCGCTTATTCTTGACAGGCTTACATCTCTGGATTCACTGGATCAGCCGGAACTGCTATCATTCACAAAGATGCTGCTCTATTATGGACAGACGGAAGGTATCATCAAGTGAGTTTCGAGATCCGAGTCCAGCTCCTCTCTCTCCGTTCGCAAGCTAAACCTTTGATCTCATTTTCTCAGCAAGCATCTAACGAGATATCAGAAGACTGGACGCTGTTGAAACAAGGTCTCCCCAACGTTCCTTCTTGGACAGAATACCTGTCGACGCCCTCTCACTCCTCAAAACTCTTCCCTTCGGGATCCAAACTCGGACTCGACCCCTCCCTCCTCTCCATCGTCGAATACAATTCCCTCCTCCCCTCTCTCGAACAACGAGGAATCTCTCTCGTCCCAATCGAGAACAACTTGGTCGATGAGATATGGGAGGATCAACCCGAGCGACCTAAAGAGGAGGTCTTCATGTTGGAGGAGAAGTACACGGGAGAGAGTAGTCAGAAGAAGATTGAGAGGGTCAGGAAAGAATTGGGCAAGGAAGACGTGTTCAAAAGTGATTCGAAGAATTTGGGAAAGAAATGTTGGGGGATGATCGTTTCCCAATTGGACGAAATCGCTTGTGAGTCAAGTCTTCTCTCGAACGCCTCCGAGAAGTACAGAATCTGATGTGGCAGGAAGAGGAATCGCTCGCAGGGTTATTGAACTTGAGAGGAAACGACATCCCTTACAACCCAGTCTTCTTCTCTCACCTCGCCTTACCGACCTCCTCAAGCTCAAAGCCAACCCTCTTTATCGATCTCAATCAAGTTCCTCAGAGGGTCTACGAAAACCTCAGCAAGCTCAACTTATTGATCGAACCTTACGATGCTCTCCCTCAATTCTGTTCTGAACTCAAGTCGAAACTCTCCGCTGATGTACGCTCGCACGACTACTCTCAGTCTCTCGAGGTCTAAACTGATCGATGAGAGCGCTGTGCAGGAACTAGTACTCCTCCCACCTCGCGTCTCCCTCTCGACAGCACTCTCCCTCTCCCTCCCTAAAACCTCAGTAATCCCTTCCCACCTCTCCCCAATCACCGCTTTGAAAGCGATCAAGAATTCTGTCGAACTCGAAGGGTTCAGGGAGAGTCACAAGAGGGACGGAGTTGCTTTGGTGAGGTATTTCAATTGGTTAGAGAAACGATTGGAGAGTGGGATGGAGATCAAAGAGTTTGATGCTGCTACACAATTGGAGAAGTTTAGATCGTACGCTGTCCCTCTCGCTCCACTCCTCCTTGAATTGAGCACAACACTGACGGCTGTTGAGGGAGAATAAGTGAATTATCCTTATTCAAAGGCTTATCATTCACCACCATCTCATCGACTGGTCCAAACGCAGCAATCATTCATTATTCGCCATCCGAAACTGAGTCTGCCATCATTGATAAGAATGAGATTTACCTCTGCGATTCGGGAATGCAAGCGCTCGATGGAACTACCGAGTAAGCTTTACTTTTTCTGTCTCTTTCCTGGTTTTAAGAAAACAAGGGCACTGACGAGATGGGATTTGATGGGTAGCGTGACGAGGACGCTTCACTTTGGAACGCCGACTGAGGAGGAAAAGAGATGTTACACTAGAGTTCTACAAGGTTAGTTCTCTTCTTCCTCTCTGGCACTTCTTTCCACCCTGTCCCTACTCTGGTCCAAGCTCGCTTTCTGTGAGAAAAGGAGAATTGTGGAAGACCCGATGACTCTCCGAAGGAATGGAATTGAGAACTGATTGACATCCCGTTTCGCACACAGGTCATATCGCGATCGATTCCCTTGTATTCCCCGATACTGTCACTGGATATCAGCTCGACGCGTTCGCTCGGGCTCCTCTATGGAAAGAAGGACTAGGTAAGCCCGATTTCCTCGTTCTCTATTGTCGAAATCTTCTCTGAGCACTGACAAGCGGTTCTTCACACTGTAGGCTACAATCACGGTACGGGACATGGAGTTGGATCTTTCTTACATTGTCACGAAGGACCCCACGGTCGTAAGCTACTTTTCTCTCCTCTGCTGTCGCCGGTAGATAGCTCACTCACCCTTTATTCATCGGCAGTCGGAACGAAGCTACTCTACAACGATGTCAAGCTCGCACCGGGAATGATCGTTTCGAATGAACCAGGATTCTACAAGCCCGGCTCATTCGGAATTCGAATCGAAAACTTGGTTGCGGTCGTCGAGAAAGACACGAGAGAGAAGTTTGGGGGAGTCAAGTATTTGGGTATGGAATGTTTGACGATGGTACGTTTCATACCTTTCTCCTATTGTCGTCTACGGAGAAGAGCTGATCAGAATGAAGCGGAAAATAGTGCCCGATTGCGACGAATTTGATCGATACGAAATTGATGTCACCCGATGAGATTGATTGGATCAACGAGTACAACTTCAAGGTGATGAACAACATTGGTGCACTCGTGAAAGAAACTGGAGATGAAGAAGCTTTCGAGTGAGTTCGAAACGAAACCTATTTCGCTGGTTCATAAGTCGAGGACTGATGATTCCGATCGTTCTATCGTTACCCAGATGGTTGGAGAAGAGCTGTGAGCCCATCGAGAGATCGTAGGAGATCGGTACAGTGCGAGAAGCAATGGAGGACTTTTACTCGATGCTTGCTCGAGACGAATAAGAGCGAGACGCTCACTTCCTCTGACAGGCGAGAGGACTGCGGGTCTGACGCTCAAAGGAACGATCAGTATGTGTGAGGTTGGTGAGGGAAACGAAGGCTAACTGCCGCCAACTTCAACGACCAAGAGAATCGGCGAGAGCGAGCGAATACTTGGAACATTCATATTATCGCCCGTTCTCCTTTCTCTCTCGCCTTCCTTTCTCGCCCCTACTCATCGCTTCTGCTAAACTCGAAGAGACTCTAGACAACATCAAACACACACACCAGGGAGACACCCTCGATTCGAGAAATCCATCAACAATGCCCAAAATCCTCCGTCGAATCGTTCAATCACTCTATCGCTTCTTCAGCTTGAGGAGGAGGAAGAAGAAGAAAGACATGTCAGAGGAGCATAGGAGATATCTGATTGAGGAGGAGTTGAGCAAGATAGTCAGGCCAGTCATTGTCGTTCGAGATTCAGGTTTTGCGGAATCGGAAGTGGAGGAATCAACGAGTGAGTTCCTTACTCTCTCACTACGTCGATACTATTCATCTGTTCAATTTTGATCAAATAATCGCTGCAGGACTTGTCGCCGCCGCGCCAATTTGTCCTTCTTCTCTCCATTCTGTCGCTTCAGCAGCCTCACTCCCCAGTTTGAACGAGGAGACCTCCCACGTACTTCGCATTCGTACGTTCAATACTTTCCGAGCCCGTCACTACGTCCCGCCTGCCGACGGAGACGAAGCGAGATTCGACGGTCCACCCTCGATTGGACATATCCGAGATCCTCGTTTCCCATCTCCTCACATCGTCCCCGTACCTGGACCTCCTCGTCCCCGTACCTGGACCTCCTCGTCCCCGCCTCACTCCTACCTCACGCGCTCCCTCCCTCGATTCGACGTACCAGGGAAGGCGTGTGGGAGTCGATCATTCTTCGTCGGGACATTCGAATTCAACTATCTCCAATCTCGACCTCGACTCTTACCTTTTCGCCAATTCGCCTGAGGAGAGACGTCCAAATGAGTGGGTTCATTCGTCGATGGAAAGAGTTACTGAAGGTGTCGCGATGTGGGAAAGTGAGGAAGTCTAACTCGAGAGGAAGAGGATTGGTACGCTTGAAAGGGAGAGATTGTGCAGGATATCACGGTTGGGCTCAGGGGCATCGGTGATGTATGTACCTGGTTGCGGGAATGTGTTCGGGATCAGAAGGCTTTGAGGAAGTAAGGGAAGAACAAAGAGATTTATTCATGTCATCGTTTCAGAGCATCGCATCACTCGTACCTACGCATGCAATCACGAATAACGATTTTGTTTATGCGTCGAGATTCGTCTTGTCCAGCGCTCGAGAGGTCCTAAGGCGGACACGGAGCTTTCGCAATCGGGCCATTTCGAGGAATTCGAGAATCATCATCACAGGCTGCTCTCCTCTTTTTCACCGCTACAATTCCGGTCGTATAAGCAGGACAAGACGGAGAGCAAAGTAGTGCTTGCAGTCTCGCTGCGAACCACTCTCGGAATCTTGAGATGGAATGAAACGAGGATGCGATGCCATTTTTCATCCAACGCCATTCAAGTCCATCCGGCTGCAATCTACAGCCTTCTTTCTATCCTTCTTCGTGTTCCAGCTAGGCTCCGTCACCGATAGAGCGTACTCTGCGAGAGATTTCAATCTCATTCTATTTGAGAATGCATGATCGATCGCTCGTTCTGCCGCATTCCAATCTGTCACGATACCATCTTGTACGAACGATTGGATGGCACCGTTTGATCGATAGAGCTGACTGGATACGCCGTGGATGAAGGAGGGAGGCTGGGAAGGGTCGGAAGAAGGTACTGAAGAATAGCAAGTTGGGAACACTGTTTTGGGACAATCTTCTCCTGCATACCTACTTTCCGGTAGATACTGAGATGGCAGCTCATTCCTTGAAGCAGCAGAGGCAGTGGGAGAGAAGGGAGTGATGGATTGTTGATGAAACAATCAAACTTACCCTGCTCTGACTGAACCACTGCCGATATCTAATACGAGTGCACCTACTTCATCGCTTCCATATTGTACTGGTGGACTCATCCTAAGCGAGACTCGAGAGAGAAGTGGAGGAAAGGAGAGATTAAAGTTCGCGAGGAGTCTAACCTCTCTTGACTCTCTACTATTCACTTCAGACCACTCTTTGACGATACAGAACATCTTATCGACTACTCACACAAGCTACGAACACACAGACTTACGATCTCGGTGATTTCGGTGGTGCCGCTCTTCTCTCTCAACTCTACTTTCTCCACCCTGCTAGACGCTACGCCTCACTCTCGCTAGCTGGACGACCAAAGAGATCCGCACTGAAGTTTATCCGACCTTGTCAAGGTCGATTCTCGAGTTGCTCCTCCACTTTCATCTCGAGATTCTCGTTCTCAAGACTATCGCTCGCATCTTCTCGCGTGTACTCTTCCTTACCTACAGACCCCACATTTAGACTCGACTCAACAAGTAACCTCGACTTTATCATCTCCGCTATCGAAAGAATGTCGATTCAAGCTCTACCGCATGAGATTTTGTTCAAGATCTTTGAATCTACTATCTCGATCAGCAGGAAAGGACAGTTCGCGTATGGAGCAAACGTGGCATCATGGGATTCGAATGAGGAGGCGATTGCTTACCGACTCGTTTGCAAAGCATGGAGTCAACCTGGTCTGTTCCCCTTTTTTTCGTCTGTTCCCTCGCTCTCACTCACGTCTACATTCTGTGCTATAGCTCTCCGAGTTGCTCTTCAATCAGTCGCACTCTTTCAGAAGATCTCGGCTCAGAAATTCCTTCACCAACTCTCTCTCGACCCTTCTCGCTCGACTGTCTACCTCGCACTCGGAGCGAGCGAGGAGGACGACGAAGACCTCTCGCTCGAAGAGAACTCGGAACGTCTGCTGATCGAATCAATCGAGTTCACGCGCGTCATCACTGCCGTCTCCTCGTCACTCACCCACCTTCACCTTCACCCTCTCCACGTCAAAGCGAGAGATTTCCTCCTTCCCGCGATTCGTGCTTGTCAACAGCTCAAGACTCTCGTGATCTCTCCAAGATTCAGTGCCGACTGGAACGGATCGACATGGGGAGAAAACCTTTTCGCACGAACGGACGTTGTCGAATTCAGTTTACCGCCTCAACTCGAACGTCTCGAACTAGATTTCGCAAGTACTTGGAGCGCTCCGTTCCCTGTCATTTCTTCTCAAGCTCAGTCGAATATGATAAAGAGTATCTGGTTGAATTGTGACTGTGAGGAACACGCTCTGTGGCAGGTGTTGACGTCGAGTCAGGCTCTCGAACTTTGTCAGTTGTACTTTGAGCGTTTACTCGAAATCAACGGGTACGTTCTCGCTCTCTCGTCTTGTCTCACTAACATCATCTGGACCCGAAACTTACGCTGGTCGATGCTTTGCAGAACGGTGCAAGCTCTCCTCAATTCGACCTCAACTATGAAACGTCTTCATTTTACCAGCAAGTAAGTCTATACCCCTCGTCTTCCACTCAGTTTCTTCAATCTTCTCATTGAAAGAGAGCTTCACGCTGATCCGTCGTCGTCGTTCCTCGCAGTCCAACTGCCGACGATCTCGCCGATTTCGACTCGACTGCGACTCCCATCTTTGATCTCCTCCTTCCCCGTTATCTTCAACTCGAGACCCTCGTCGTCACCGCAACCGAACTATCCTGCCGTCTCTTCCGCCTTCTTCCCCGTTCCCTACGCTACCTCGAGATCACCTCTCTCAACGATTCAGCTCGTTTCTTCATGGATCTGCAACTACTCCGAGACTTGGAGGATCCGAACCTCGAGATCACGTTGGAGGAATTGGTGGTCAGGGATAGTGCTCAAGTGTACGATCCGAATTTGATTCAGGAGTTCTATGAACGATGCACAGCGAGGGGAATCATCTTCTCATTCTATCCGGATTCGCCAGGTGGATTTTCAATCTCGGATGCATAGAGTTTGATCGGGGCTTGAGAGGTCGTTTGATAGGGTTCTCGCTGGAGTGGGTTTTGGTGTGCTTTTCGAAAGCGGGATCAAGTTTTTGGCTCTCTTTTCGTTACTGTTTCTCTTGTAATTGTTGTCGCTCTCTTCCATCCATTGCAGCTCACTCGCTGTCGGCTGCTAGATCCCTGCCTGGTCTCGTTCGACGCGAGAGGAGGAAAATAGAGAGTTACACATTCGACGCTTGGAAACGCTGAGCGAACCCGCTGAGTTGCAGCCCATTCCAAAGGTGACAATCAGACAGAGGGCGAGCCCAGGGGTGGCACTTGTATGTCTTTGGTGAGCTCATCGCGAGATTGAAGCTTTCGCAGACATTTCAAGCTGATTTGAGAGAGGGTTAGCCTGCCTACGACGTCGCGGGGTCTTCTCCTCATTCTCCCCTCGCTCGACCCGTCACACTATAACAAAGTTCAATCGTAGAGAGGACTTCCCGAAGCCCGCGCGAAGAGGACGTGAGCTTGCGACGATATTTTTACTGAGCTTCTGCGAAATTTGAACAGTGTTCTTTAATTTCCCGCTTGACGCGTCCGAGCGAGCATGTAGGCTCACAGTCCTGGTATAGCGAGTACCGTTATGCAAGAAAAGGCGAACAAATGATGGTGCGGAGGCCCTCCTCCTTTTTCTCTTCCCCAAAAATCAATTCGAGGAGCTCCTCCAACTAACCTTACTCTCATACACTCACTTCGCGATCTTCACATACTTACGACTCAAGCTACTCTACACGCAACCCCAATCAGTAGATTCGCCCTTAGCGAGGATTCCTTTCTCTCACGCTCCCTCTTTGAGACCCCCCTTTGATCCCCTTCTCTTCGACAACTCTCCAAGTTGCTCGACAACTTTGAAAGAGATGGCAGCCTTCTTCCCACCTCACCAACCACCAGATCACTCTACTCGCCAACCCATCAAGTTATCAGGATTCGCCATCCCTTCTAGTTCAAACACTTCTTCGACGAGTCATTCCTCCTCTTCAACTGTTCCCCCCACAAGCCAATATCTCTCTGGAGGAGGAGGACACAGTTCAATAGATCCTTCAATCTTGTTCGGATTGACTGGTCACCATCATTCTAGTCCATCGAACGGTTGGAGTCAAGGATTTGGAGGATCATCGTCGAACGGGATGGGAGGATTCGGTTCAAGTTCGGTTTTGACGGAAACGGATCTAGATATAGAGAACATGCTCGCTTCATTCAGTCAGCATCACCATCAACAGAATGGTAACGGACCGCACTCTTCAAACAATGGGAATCCGAATGCAGAACATCATTTCTTCGGTTCGCAAGGAGGAGGATCAGGAGGAGGGAATGGAGGGAAT
>Ga0308170_10000778_pt1 | contig 35836 bp, 40 predicted proteins | sample PhyBR2_2_FD_202136 | JGI IMG/M metagenome (GOLD analysis project Ga0308170, IMG submission 202136) | Phyllosphere microbial communities from UC Gill Tract Community Farm, Albany, California, United States - DLSLSB.R2 | ecosystem: Host-associated > Plants > Phyllosphere > Unclassified | place... | reverse complement strand
ATGTCCTTGACGGAAACGTTCTTGATGTTGAAACCGACGTTGTCTCCGGGAAGACCAGCCTCGAGTTGCTCGTGGTGCATCTCGACAGACTTGACTTCGATGGTGATAGCTCAGGATCAAAGCTCGTTTGCGAAGTTTCTTTGACCGCGCACAGAAACAGCGACGGCGAAGTCGAACAGGTGGCTCTAGCTTTTCGATACTCGAAAAGGAACGCTACAATGGAAGTCGTCAGCATCTGGCAGTGAAGCTGAGATTGAAAGTGAAGCGATGTAATCCCAAATTTATACCCTCAAACGTAATGAATTTCTGAAGGTCACCTTCAGAAATTGATTAGATTTGACGTTGACTGGTCAAATGTTAGTTTTGTTAATTAGGTTTACTCTCAATTCACCATTGAAGAAACTGATTGGAAGCTGGATTCTATCCCGGTTTCCATCGCTGCAAGAGCACTCAAGCTGCTCGTAGAGCGTAGGAACAAGCTAAGGGCGGAGGGAACGAGTGAATCAGCCAACAACTTCTCTGTCATGTTGCGCGAATGCTCCCCGAATGATCGGAGTAGAATGACAGCTGAGACACATTACAGATACTCTCTTCAGGTGAACATCTTCAACACTCTGTCCTCGACTCCCTCGCAAACCCATTTGTATTCTACGATATCCAAATTCTCCCGTTCATCCCTCATCAGTTTCTTGTAATCGATTTGAGGAGCTCCCGGCATTGCCGGCATCGCTGTTGGTCCTTGCATTTGCTGTATATCAGAAGCGGCTGTTGTCTCGCGATTCGTTCAGCACAAAACATATTCGAGAGGAAAGAGGGAAGGAGGGACTGACCGTTCTCGTCGCCAAGCAACAAACGGTAAACTGGGTTTAGTCCGAAGGAGCAGAGGAAGAACCACGAGATAGATGAACACCAGGATGCGTCCAAATCGGGGACATCGAGGAGTCCTCTCTGAAGCATCTCTTTGAATCGGATCGTAAGGGGGAACGGCAGTCGAGCTATTCAAGAGAGTTCGACGTTGATGTGATCAGCTCCGCGTAAATTTGGCTCTGTGATTGAGCAGGGTTCCAAGCAAAAAGAGACATACTGAGGAGGAAACCCGAGAAGAAAGAGTTGATGTAGTACATCAAAACGGTCTTAGAGATTGCATACAAGATACCTGCGTCAGCGGATGGTTACATACATATCGAGGACAGAGCGGAGAAGGGAGAGCCAGCTCACTTGAGGCAAGAATCCGACGGCTTGTTTCTTGACCATATCCATCATTCCATCTAATTGGGCGGGATCCAACGGGTTCGGCGCTTCTGCCTCTCCATCACTCTTTCCTTCCGTTTCCTTGGGTTTAAGGTAGGTTCCCGAAACGTATGAGGAAGAGAGATGGGATTTGATCGAGTTGAAAGCTGAGGGAGGGATCGAAGAGCAGTTCGCTCGCAGCAGCTGACCTCGAGTGAGGGCTCGCCTGACAGCGGGACAACATACGATCAGCTATACGAAGGGGAAGGAAGTGTAGAAGGAGGACTTACTGTTCTCGTAAAGCGGAGAGAGCGACAGGTTTCGGTTTCGAATTCATCAATTGCGAGACGTAGTGTCGGAGTAATCCAGATGCGAGCATGATGAAAGTCAAAGGGAGCAAGACCCAATCACGAATAGCTGTATAGGTCGAGAGATAGTGAGCGACGAGTAACCTCATCAGCGAAATGCTGCAAGAGCCCCGCTGATAAGGGGAAGAAGAGCTTACCGGGATCAAGAGTAAGTTCTGCTACCTGCCCAGCCATCTTGTTGCTATCTATGAGAGGATCGAGGTGGTAAAGTCGGGAAGGAGTTTCTTGATCAAACTTGGAGGGGCACGGTCGAGGCAAGGCAGTCTGAACGATCGTGTACAGCTCTTTTGAGATTCCCAAGAGTTATCGAGATTGGGCTGTGAAGGAAAGAGCGATCTCTCGAGTTGCGGAGTGTTGGGTGAAAGAAGAAATTTCGCAAGTCGCTGCGAACACTAACCAAATCGCAACCATTCCAACGAAGCGAATAAAGTGGAAGCGACGATGGCGCTGTGAGGAATGGTCCTCTATCGATACCTCTCGCAACGACAGCGGCGAAACAAGGAAAAACAAGATTCAACCTCTTTTTATTTCGAAAACTCCCATCCACTCCTACCTCCCAACTCGCTAACAACAGAAAAGAGTATAGGAAACCAGAAGTAAAGGAATAAGAGTCTCAAAGAGTTTCCATCAAAAAATTAGGAGCACGACCGAGTCCTTTCATTTAGAAAGTACCCTCTGCGAAAACGTTCTACAACTCGGTCAGTGCCAACGCAGAGACGGTTTAGAACGAGATGGGGCTTACCAGCAGCGACCTCGGCGTTACCAGTGGCAACCTCTTGAGCGGGAGCCTCTTGCGAAGCCTCAGCAGCGGGAGCAGGGACGTTGACGGCGCCAACGTTGATCGACTGAACCGATTGCGAAGCCTCGGAATCGGCCTTGGGCTCAGAGACTGAAACAACGGAAAGGATCGAGTGCGAGAGAGTCAGTGAACTTGTCCAGCTAGAGAGGAAAAGGAGAATTGAAGAAACGCACTGGTAACCATATCGGGAAGGGGTTTGGAAGGACCAGTGCGACCCTCGGGATCCCAAGGCTTCATGATCTTGACCTTGATACCGAGAACACCTTGACGCATGAGAACGTGGCGGGTGGCGTGGTCGACGAAGTCACGAGCGGGTTGACCAGAGTGGATCATGAATCCGTCGGTGAACTTCATCGCCTTGGCACGGGCAGCACGGAGTTTACCAGAAACGACAACCTCAACACCCTTGGCTCCAGACTCCATAACGAATCGGAGGACACCGTAGCAAGCACTATTTTCGGTTGTAGAGTTGAGAGGAAATGATGCGAGTTCCGAGTCGTGGCGAGGGTGGAAGAATCGAGAGATCGTTGGGAGGAGGATGTCGAGGAAATAACGAGGGAGAGCGGAGTAGGTTGTGGACGGGAAGCGAGGAAAAGGATGGAGAGGGCAGGAGAAATGGTGAAAGCGTCGAAGTAGTCGAGATCGATGACATTGTGGGATGTATGAGAGGGAGAGGTGACAAGCAGAGAGTACAGGATGAATAGTATTGTCAGCGAGACTGTCGGGAGAAGGAAGACGAGAGAAAAGAGAATGAAAACGCACCGACGGACGGCAAGACCACCGAGAAGCTTGTACCTCAAAGACTCGCATTGAGCGACAGCATCAAGACCACGGTTTTGAACCTTCTCGGCGTAGAGTTCGACGGAACCCTCGGGGAATCGGAACCTCTTTTGGACGAGCGAGGTCAATTCGCGGATGCGACGACCCTTCTCTCCGAGAACCTCTTGAGTGTGGGTGGCACGGATGATGACCTCGGTCCTTTGGTGGGTTACGCGAACCTCACATCCAGAGTATCCCTCGGACGAAAGAGTTCGGGAGAAGAACTCGGAAAGTTCAGCGCTGATAGCATTGTAGATTCGAGATGGAGGGAGTGATTATTGAGGTTTGTTGATTGATCATGGCGGAGTGTGAATGTGAACAAAGATGAATCGGGAGGAGAGAGGGAGTGAGGGACAGGGAGCAAATTGAGATAATCAAGTGTCGAGGGAAGGAGTTGTCGATGGAGAGAGGCGAATCAAGTGATTTTATGGTTCATGTGGATAGCAAATGATCAGATTGTGCGTAGGTGGGTTGATGAGGATGATTGAGAGGGGAGGTAAGAAAGGAAACTCGTCAGCTCTTCCACCTCATCCAGCCGGGTCAAAGAGAGGTTTACGCACTAGAAGACACCATCAGCAACAAATCTGTTCAATCACAATCAAGCAGAGGGACGAGTAGAAGGAGAGGGGAGAGTGAATTCAAAGATTAGTTTCCTCCAAGATCGAGTTTGATACAAAAGAGGGAGAAAGGGTAGGACTCACTTTCTGCGCTTGGAGATGATTTGAGAGGTGGCCATGGTTGATAGGCGAGGTCGAGTAACTCTTGTGGACGGAGTGACTGGAGAGGAAAGGGCGAGGTCGAGCTGCTGCTTTTTTTTTGTCTCTCTCTCTCAAATTCCTCAAACTTGCCTTCTCTCCTCTCTCTTCCCTTCACTTCACTTCTCTCCACTAGACTACTCTCGACTCGACAGATCATCAACCATCTCAATACTAGAAGCGCAACTCTAATCAGAGCGTGAGTAACCCTTTCTCGCTCGTTTCTTTCCCTTCCTCTTCCTCCTGGACACACATGATGATATGGAGAACGAGTTCTCCGCACAATACACATATTCTGGTACCTCTTATCACAGTCGGTGTACTCTCTCCTTCGCCCTCGTGAACTTTCCAATCCGATCCCGTCAGATCTCGTTTCGAAAAGCGATCGAGGGTTTTAGTAGGGAAGAGCACATGGACGATGACTTCAAACTCTTCTGATACCATAACAAGTACTCTACAACGACACCAGCATTTAACCCGAGCCGAATGAACCGTGAAACTGACCCCTTCGCTCGATTTCGCAGATTCAACCTCAAATCCTCGCTTACTCCTGTTGTAGCAATCCCGCAATGCAATGAGTGATCCTATGTCTCTATCACATCTCTGTGGCCGTCGGATAGTCATCTGTATGACTCCTGTTCGATCCAGAGAGCGTCGCATTGTCCATTGTCGATTTTTCGAAACTTCCGCTTTCCCCTTCGTATTGCCCCTCGAGAGCGCCTCCTTCTTTGCCCCGTCACCTCTAAGTGTCGTTGACTTGCCGGGAGAGAGCTATTCCCACGCTTCTGACGAGTCCTTGTTGCAAATGCACGATTTCGCAGATTGCGAAGAACGTCGTCGATTTCTCCTTCGATAATCATCAGCCTCAAGCTCGCGCGCGTACACAAACCATTCCCGATATCCAGAGAGTACTACAGCCCAAAAGTAGCGAATCTTCCGAGTGAATGATTCAGGCTGCGAACGAGGACTTTTGATTCTCTCCTCTCACCTTATACTCAACTTTCAACCGAATGACTGAAGCGATTCCTGTTGACCCTGTACCTGGAGGAGGAGATGGATTAGATGAAGGCCTCTATTCTAGGCAACTGTGAGTTCAACTGAGATTCGCTGAGGTCATCCTACTATACAATTGCTGGATACACCACGAGGGGCTCGCTGAAGGGGCACTCCAAGTATCTAGGTCATGGTATGGAGCTATAGGCAGAGTCACATCACTCGGGGAGCTTGAGAAAGGGAGGAAGATGGATCGGATCGCTGATTAAACATGTGGCAATCCCTCTCACATTGGGGAGCCAGCATGAACGAAGTGTACTGACTGGATACCCTTCCACTTCACTTAGATACGTGCTAGGACATGAGGGTGAGTTTGGAATAGTTTCCTTCCCCTTCTATCAGTTTCCGCTCAATCGCTGACCCTGCTACTTCAAACAGCCATGAAGCGAATGGCAGTATCCGACGTTCTCATCATCGGTCTATCGGGATTGGGAGTCGAAATCGCAAAGAATGTCTGTCTCGCAGGAGTGAAATCCGTCACCCTTTCGGATCCTACCAAAGTCACTATCCCAGATCTCGGTACTCAATTCTTCCTCCGAGAATCAGACGTTGGACAACGAAGAGACGAAGCTACTCGACCTCGACTCGCCGAATTGAACGCTTACACTCCCGTATCAGTTTTGGGAGAACTCAACCTCGAAAACATCAAGCGATTCACCGTAGTCGTCCTCGTTCAAGGTTCGACCGAAGAACAACTCAAACTCAACGACTTCACTCATGAGAACGGTATCAAGTTCATCTCGGCGGAAACGGCTGGATTGTTCGGATCGGCGTTCTGCGATTTCGGAAAACAGTTCCCAGTCGTTGATCAGACTGGTGAGACTCCATTATCGGGAATGGTGGTGGAGATCGAAGAGGGAGAGGACGCACTCGTGACCTGCTTGGATGAGACGAGACATGGGTTGGAAGATGGAGATTTCGTTAGGTTTACTGAAGTTGAGGGAATGAACATTAATTCGGATTCGGTCGATGGAGCGAGAAAGATCACTGTCAAGGGTGAGTCTCCGCATTCACTATCGAACCGTTCAGCCAGCTCATATCCATTAAACAGGTCCTTACACTTTCACGATCGGAGATACTCAAGGACTCGGTCAATACAAGCGAGGTGGGTGGTTCCATCAGGTCAAGATGCCTAAGATGTACGATTTCGTATGTCCTTATTCCTCCTACTGCTTTGATTGACGGATTCGAGCTGAACCTCGCTTTCCCCAGAAACCTCTTCGAGAATCAGTCAACGAGCCCGAATTCCTCATTTCCGATTTCGCTAAATTCGACCGTCCCGCTACCCTTCACATCGGTTTCCAAGCCCTCTCCGCATTCCGCTCGAAACACTCTCGCCTTCCCGCTCCTCGTAACTCTGCCGACGCCGCTACTTTCGTCCAACTCGCCAAAGACATCGCGTCTCAAGCAAAGTTCGAGGGCGATCTTGACGTTGCGACTCTCGAAGAACTCTCTTACCAATCTGCCGGTGAACTCGCTCCTATCAACGCCGTTCTCGGTGGATTTGTCGCTCAAGAAGTCCTCAAGGCTTGCTCCGGCAAATTCGGTCCCCTCTACCAACATCTCTACTACGATGCTCTCGAAGCTCTTCCCACGACGAAACCTACCGAAGAAGACTGCAAACCTTCGAACCCTCCTTCTCGTTACGACCCTCAAATCGCCGTTTTCGGTCGACCTTTCCAAAAGAAGATCGAGAACAACCGTCAATTCCTCGTCGGTGCTGGTGCGATCGGTTGTGAGATGTTGAAGAATTGGGCAATGATGGGTCTCGCTACTGGACCTGAGGGACGAATCTACATTACCGATTTAGACACAATCGAGAAGAGTAACTTGAACAGGCAATTCTTGTTCAGGCCGAAGGATGTTGGATCGTTCAAGAGTGAAGCTGGAAGGAGGGCTATTACGGAGATGAACGAGTCGTTAGTCGGAAAGGTTGAGGTATTCAAGTTGGCCGTTGGAGGAGAAACCGAGGGTACGCTTCCTTCCCTCTCCTCATCTCCCCTCGCTCTGCGGCTGCTGACGAGCTTACAATACTCTGCAGCTACTTTCGGCGACTCCTTCTTCGATGGTCTCGATGGTGTCACGAATGCTCTCGACAATGTCGCTGCCCGTGAGTTTTCGTTCTGTCCGACTCGTTCTCTGTAGCTCGATCTGACCCAGCTCTCGCAGGTCAATACATGGACCAACGTTGCGTCTACTACGAGAAACCTCTCCTCGAATCAGGAACTCTCGGTACCAAAGCCAACGTCCAAGTCGTCCTTCCTCATGTCACCGAATCCTACTCTTCTTCTCAAGACCCTCCAGAGAAGTCTCACCCTTCATGCACGATCAAGAACTTCCCGAACCAAATCGAGCACACCATCGCATGGGCGAAGGAGCGATTCGAGGAGTACTTCACGAAACCTGCTGAAGTTGTCAACTCCTACCTTTCTCAACCCAACTTTATCGAACAAGCCAAGGTATCGGGAGAGACTGGTCAACTCCTCAAGATCCGTAGCTACCTCGTCGAGAACAAGCCTCTCGGATTCGAAGAGTGCATCGTTTGGGCGAGACAACAATTCGAGATCGAGTACGCCAACGAGATCAAACAACTGCTATACTCGCTACCGAAGGATCTGGTACGTCTCAATTCTTCAGTCCATGCAGCTTTCAATGACTGATCTTCCTTTTCTGTCTACCCAGTTGACGAAGGAAGGGACTCCTTTCTGGTCTGGACCTAAGCGTGCTCCTGAACCCTTGAAGTTCGATTACAACGACGTACGTTCTTCCCTTAAGCTCGTCGTCTGCAGCTCGTCGTCCGCAGCATACTGATGGGTTCCATCGCGATTTAGCCGTCTCACATGGAGTTCATCGTTGCTGCTGCCAATCTTCACGCATTCAACTACGGTCTCAAGGGCGAGAACGATCCTTCTCAATTCCACAAGACTCTCGACTCGATCCAATTGCCCGAATTCGTTCCCAAGTCTGGTGTTCAAGTTCAAGTCAAGGATGACGAACCAGTTGCGAACGACAAGGACAAGGCACCCTCTGCCGACGATGACGACCTCGCAACCATCGCCGCTGTTCTTCCTCAACCCTCTTCCCTCGCTGGATACAGAATGGTTCCCGCAGAGTTCGAGAAGGACGACGACACAAATCACCACATGGATTTCATCACTGCTGCTTCGAACCTTCGTGCTCTCAACTACGGTATCAAGATCGTGAGTAACGGCGTCCTCGACAGATATAGCTGATCTCACACTGACAATCGCGCTTACAATAGGCTGACAAGCACCGAACAAAGGGTATCGCTGGAAAGATCATTCGTACGTCTCGATCTCTTCTCGCTAAAATACTTGTTGAGCCCACTCGATTCCATACGCTCTTCATCACTAGCTGCTATCGCCACCACAACGTGTCTCGCTACTGGTCTTGTTTGCCTCGAGCTCTACAAGGTCAGTCTACACCTTCGGAGAACGATTCATTGCTGTCAGCTACTCATCCTTTCCCCTACACAGATCATCGACGGCAAGACCGATATCGAGCAATACAAAAACGGTTTCGTCAATCTCGCTCTGCCATTCTTCGGATTCTCTGAACCTATCGCAGTTCCCAAGAACAAGGTACGAACGCGTTGTCTCTCCCTTGACATCAGAACAAGTCATTGATGCTCTTAGTTGCTCGTCTATAGTACTACGATAACGAGTGGACGATCTGGGATCGATTCTTCATTGAAGGCGATCTTACTCTGGAAGAGCTCATCGCGAAGTTCAAGACGGAACACAAACTCGAGATTACGATGCTTTCGTCAGGAGTCAGCATGCTTTACTCGTCATGGATGCCAAAGAAGAAGCTAGACGAACGATTGAAGATGCCGTGAGTCCTCGAAATCAGGTTCTTTGCGCTTCTCATCATCTGACTCTCCGTCTGGTTTCGACAGAATGTCACAACTCGTCGAGACTGTTTCTCGAAAGGCCATTCCGGAGCACGTTCGTGACATCGTCTGCGAAATTATGGTCAACGACGATACTGATGAGGATGTCGAGGTGAGTTTTTGATTCCTTTGCCTCGAGTTTCCTTCATCGACTAATCAGGACTATCTCTTCAGGTTCCATACCTCAAGATCCGTATCCGTTAGGCGACAGCCGAGTTTCGCTTCGTTGATCGTTCGGAATCGGACCCAAACTTGAAAACTGATTCATTTTGTGTATACCCTCTTGCAAGCTTTACATTTCGTCCCCTTTCTGTTGTGGCGTAGGCGATCAATTGTCCAGAGCATCGAGAATGTCTTTGTTCGTTCGCCGAGACCAATTCGATCTGGCTTGTTGCGAAAAACTATCCTCGCTTTCGCATGGTCTTCGTCAGATGCTGCTTCGAACTTGATCGAGAGCTCTGCTTAAACTGCAAGTCAACAAACAGACGCAAAAGATGGTTCTCATTTCCGATTCATGGTCGACGATTCCGACCAGAAACGAGAGATATGACTTTTCTCCTTCTTCCCCGACTTACGCATCTAGTCGCTTTGGCTACCGCTTCGTCTCTGTCCTGGCTTACCTCATTGTCGACATCGTCCGCGCCCATACTCTCGTCAAGCCGTTCAAAGCCTTCATCTCGAAACCTCGAATTCTCTGGTCTCACACTCGCGCTTACGTTCTCTATACGACATGGTCATTCGTAGAGTCTATCTGGACGCTTTCGGTACCGTATTCAGCCCGAGGTCTCCAGTCTTCGAACAATACGTTCGTTCTTATTTCTCTCAGACCAATCTGCTCGCAGGCTGAGGCATCTCCGGTTACGCAGGCATCAGTAGCACGATCATATGGTCTTGCTGTCGACGATGGCAAGGTCAAAGATGGATTCAAGCGAGGTTAGACTCCATTTCTCCGCTCTATCAGCGAAATTCTTCTGCTAACGGCTTGCTGTAGCTTTCAAGCAATGGGCGAAGACACATCCGCTCTATGGAAAGCACTCGATCCCTTCCCTCGACTCGTCGGCGTGGTGGGCTGGTGTAATTGGCGACACTTTTCGATTCGCAGGCGTTTCGCAAGAGCGTGAGTCTACGTCTGCTAACTCCTTCTCTATCGTGCTCACACCGTCAAGGTCTGTAGAGTTGATTCCTGTCGAGGATGATCTGGCCGACTCGCTCGTTCGACGGTTCTGGGGGAAAGAAGGGTACTCGCTTCATTCCGAGTTTCCTGCCTTTCTCGACTCCCTCCGGTCCCTAGGGTTGCCACCGCCGGCGATCGTGTCGAACACTGATCCAGCTCTCGTCAAGATTCTCGACAATCTCGGCGTCTCGGAGCGACAACTCGGCGCGAAGGGCATCAAAGAAGGGGAGATTTTCACGACTTGGGCTATAGAGAAGGAGAAACAAGAGATTGGATTCTGGCATGATGTGCTAGAGAAGCTAAATGAGGTGGAAAAGGAGAATGAGAAGCTGGAAGCTGAAGAAGTGCTCGTTATCGGCGACGAGTTGATCGCGTTAGTTTCAGCTCTTCATCATGCTGTAGTTCGTGTGGCTGATCCTCCGTACCTACAGGGACTATGAGACTCCTCGACAAGCAGGAGTGAAGAGCTTGTTGCTTAGACGATTGAAACCAGGAGAGGAACATGCGAATCCGAGCTATCTCGACGAACAGAACGGTCAAAAAGCAGACGTGCAATCTGTCAAGGATCTCTCAGAAGTAATAGAATGGATCAAGAAGGAGAATAGACATGTTGAGGAAACGTAGCCTTCGAAGCGTCGCAGACATAGCGACTATTGCCTAATCAAAGAGTTAACCTTTTATTTCGATACAAACTGTATGAGAGACGTGCATGCGTGCAAAGGGATAAACGAGAAGAGAGAGAGAGAGTATAATCAAGGCAGAAGGGGAACGATCGGAATGTACAAAAGTAAAGACGAAGGGAACGATAGACAGAGAAGGGGAAAATATTAGTTTTGTGAAAGTCTAGCTTCACAACCTCGCACCTCCTTCTTCGATTCCTCCAGGTGCGGGAACGCCTTGTCCGAGTCCACCTTTGCCAGCCATACCTTCCTCGATACCGTGAGGCTGAGGAACGGGCGCGCCTGGTCCAGCACCAAACGAAACTGAATCATCGTACTTCTCTCCGAATGGTCGTTCACCAATGAGGTTGACCATGTCGTTGCTGAGAATCGAGAAGATGTCAGGTTTGCTTCAAAAAGAGAATCGAGAGGGAAACCTACCGAGAGAGAACCTCCTTCTCGAGCAATAACAGCGCAACTTGTTCGACTTGCTCCTTCTTCTCGGTGAGGAGTTCCTTTGTTCGTCGATGCGCCTCGAATACCATCTTCCTCACCTCCTCATCGATCATTTGGCCAGTCTTCTCGGAGAAGGGCTTTTGGAACGACTCCTGATCTTGTCGGTATGAGAGAGGTCCAATGACAGAGTTCATCCCGTCTAGTCAGGCACAGGGGAACAAGATCAGAGCCGAATTCGCAAAGAACGAGAGAGGAGGAAGTAGTGCTCACAATTCGCGATAACCTCGGCGGCCATTCTCGTAACTTTCTGAAGATCGTCTTGTGCACCAGTCGTGATTCTTCCAAAGAAGATCTCTTCACTCACTCGACCTCCAAGAGTCATGCACATTCGGTCGATGAGTTGCTCAGTAGTGTAGAGGTATCGTTCACTGTGAAAAGGTCAAGTCTTGTTAGTTTCTCTGTATTGTTTATATCTGAGAGATTGGTGCGTACGTGGGGAGGTATTGCGCGTAACCGAGAGCACCGACTCCTCGGGGTACGATGGAGACCTATTGATGAAAAAGAGAAGAGAGTGTGAGGCTGTCAGATCAAGTCGGGGTTGGCGACAACACGAAGAGAGTGAAGCGTACCTTGAGTAGTGGATCAGCCCATTCCAAGAACCACCCGGCGACAGCGTGTCCAGCTTCGTGATAAGCGACCGTCTTCTTCTCATCTTTGCCCAACACTCGACTCTTCCTCTCCATTCCAGCAATAACCCTCTCAATCGCCATCTCAAAGTGCTTCTCCTTGACGTTGTCGGCACCGAGACGAGCAGCGATCAAAGCGGCTTCGTTACAAACGTTGGCGATATCGGCTCCGGAGAAGCCGGGAGTGTGAGCGGCGAGCTTCGAGATGAGCTTGTTCAAGGGCGAATTGGGATCGGAAACTTCCTTCTCCTTGATCGTGTACATCGATTCGAAATTGGACTTGGATTTCGTTGGAGGAGCGGAATCGGAGGAAGCAGATGAAGAAGGAGCGTCGGAAGTGGGAGTAGCGCGAAGGATCGAAGTCGATGCGAGTTCGGAGAGGATAGGGGATGAAGCGATTGCGGGAGAGAGATCCGCGGCGGAAGAGGACGAGGGAGTGGCAGTGAAGTGAGCGACGGCAGGTCGAGGTCCATCGTTGGAGGGAGCATCGGTGATTCCTTCTTCAGCGTTCATTTCTCCCGACTCCTCCTTACTCGTAGCCTTGACCGCCTTCTCCTCCTTCGGTACATCGAGAACAAGCTTCCTGAGGTGAACTCCGAAGATTTGCTTGCGACCTCCAACATCGGGATTCGAAACAGCGATTTGACGATCGAATCGACCAGGACGAATCAAAGCGGGATCAAGAACGTCGGATCTGTTGGTACCGGCGAGTAAAACGACGTGTTCTCCAGTTCCGAAACCGTCCATTTCGACCAACAACTGATTGAGAGTCGATTCTCGTTCGTCGTTTCCACCCATTTGTCCACCCTTTCCACGAGCTTTACCGATAGCGTCGATCTCATCGATGAAGACGATCGAAGGAGCGTTCTTCTTTGCTTGAGCGAAGAGATCCCTGACTCGACTCGCTCCAACTCCGACAAACATCTCGACGAATTCGGATCCTGATACCGATAGGAAGGGTACACCTGCTTCTCCAGCTGTTGCCTTGGCGAGTAGAGTCTTTCCGGTACCAGGAGGACCAGAAAGGATGGCTCCTCTCGGGATCTTGGCTCCTAATCGTTCGTAATGTTTCGGGTTCTTGAGGAACTTGACGAACTCCATGATCTCTTCCTTCGCCTCGTCCATTCCAGCTACATCATCGAACTTGACCTTGATATCGGTTTCGTGGTTGAACATCTTTGCTCTCGATTTCCCGACTCCAAAGATTCCACCTGGTCCTCCTCCTCCTCCGCCTCCACCACCCAACATTCCACCTCCTGCTCCACCTCCCGTCATCCTGCGGTAAATCCAAACGGTCGAACCGATGAGGAGAAGAGTCGGTAACAAGTTGAGTACGGTTTGACCGAGGGGCATCTCATCGTGGAATGCGACGGGAATACGTTCTCCGACTGGGATTCCGAGTTCGGTTTGAGCGTCTTCCAACTTCTTTTCGAATCCTTCGACTGAACCGATCGAGAAGTAATAAGATCCGACTGATTGCGGCGATCCTCCTCCTCCTCCACCAACTCCGGGGTTCTGACCAGATGCGTTCGAGTGTAGTGATACTCTCACTCGTTGCTTGTTGATGACTGTGAGTTTGTCGACGAGTCCTTTGGATAAGAATGCGGAATGGAATTCTTGCCAGGTGATTTCCCTCGAGGAAGGATCGTAGGAAGAAGAGAGTCGATAGAGGAGGTAGAGAGTGAGAGTAGTAGCGAGGATGGTAGTGGCCGAGGGGTTAGGAGGTTGTTGCCCAGAAGGGTCGGGACCAGGGAGAGGGTTCTTCTTGTTGTTGTTGTTCTTGGAGTCTCGATCTTGATCCTGACCATTCTTCTTTGGATCAGGACCTGGGCCTCCCGTAGCTGCGGGTGCACCCCTTCCGAATAGACCTTTGAGTGGATCTCTCGGAGCAGCGTCGATCGCACCTGGTTGAGGAGTGGCGTTGTCCCGATCCTTGCGAGACTTGCCTAGGAGTCCACCGAAGAAGTCTTCTAAACCAGTGTTTTTATCATCCTTGTTGTTCGAGTTGTTGGTGTTCGATGAGCGAAGGAAAGATTGAGAGAGAGATCGGAGTGAGAAGGAGCGTTGATCGACGAGGTGTCTAGATTTGAGAGTTCTTGATAAGTGTCGACTAGTTGTACGAGGTAGCATATCACTCTGGATATGAGGTGAGAGAGAGCGAAGTGGAAAGTAGCGAAAAGAGAATCCCCCGAGATTAAGATTGCTTGTTGGAATTGACTCGTAATTGCTTGATTACAAATACTCGACACCTCATCCTTTTCACTTCCTCAACTAAACACGTGAGTTGATCATTCATTCTACTCGAGCATAGTAGTAGAACTGACTGTGCTTGATTTCCAACCCTCTCTTGCTCTCGTCGCTATGATTCTTCTCGCTCAACCTCTTACTTGTCGATCCCATCCCATCTCATCAACTACTCCTCTATTCACGCGTCTACACTCCTTGGATCACACAGAGCCACTCACAGAATAGTATAGAAATGGCAGGAGAAAGTCGTACAGAGTTGTTGGGTTGGATTAACGATCTCCTTCAACTAAACTATACAAAAGTACGCCTTAAACTCCTCGTTACTCTCTCCGTGCTACTCCTGCTGACTCGCACTCAACTTTCCCCCAGGTCGAACAATGCGGTAAACTCCCTCTCTTTCTCTCCTTGTCCTCATTCAACAGTTGACACTGACCTCCCCCTCCTCAATTACAGGCACCGGTGCAGTCTACTGTCAAATATTCGATTCAATCTATCAAGACTTACCCATGAGTCGAGTAAAATTCGATGCGAAAAGTCACGAGTATTTGACAAACTACAAAATATTACAAGCTAGTTTCAAGAAACATGGATTGGACAAAGTGAGAGCACCCCCCCCTCCTATCACTCTCACACACACAGCAACAAACAATCTACTGACCTCGATTTTTTGAGAGAAATGTCAGGCAATCCCGGTGGAAGCTTTGATCAGATGCAAACCTTTGGACAATTTGGAATTCTTGCAGTGGTGTCGCAAGTTCTGGTTAAACTCGTTCCCTGGTACAGAGTACGATGCAGTTTCGAGACGAAGAGGGATGGGTGGAAACGAAGGTGAGCTTCCAACTCTGGTGGTTCAAAAGGCAGAGTGAGAAATGCTGATCTACAAGATCGTTTTTCGAGTTAGGCGCTGGCGGTGCTCGAGCTCCTTCAGTGGCTGGTAGTAGATCCACTTCTTCTTCAGGTGCTCCAGCTGCTGCTCGCCGTCCAGTTGGTACAGCAACCTTTTCCTCGACCTTCGAATGAAACCAGTATTGATCAACTTCTTGTTCACAGCTACTCGACCTGCCGCTTCTACTTCAGCTTCACGACCATCTGCTGCTCGCACAAGTGCCTCGAACAACTCGAGATCAGTCAGTGGAGGAGGAGGAGGAGGAGGAGGAGGAGGAGGAGGAGGAGGGGTTGATATGGCTACTTTCGAATTATTGACGAGTCAAATGGGAGAGATGAAGTTGAGTGTGGAAGGATTAGAGAAGGAGAGGGATTTCTACTTCAACAAGGTGAGCCCCTCACCTTTCCTCCCTTTCACGAAGAACTGGACTTTGACAGAGAGCTGACTTTTGAACTTTACTCGGCAAATTATAGCTACGAGAAATCGAGATCATCATTGGAGCGAGGTTGGAATCACCTGAAGGACAGGATATGGCAGATCTTGAAAGAGATACTCTGTTGCAGATGCAAGCGATTCTCTATTCTACCGAGGCAAGCTCTTCCTCCTCTTCTCACCCTCTGCTGCTCTCTCGAGATAGACGGATATCTCTCTCGGCATTCTGACTGAAGCTGATCAATTCCGTTGAATGCTGTTAACAGGAAGGTTTCGAAGTCCCGGATGAAGAACAAGGTGGTCTAGTTGACGAAGAAGAAACTTTCTAGATTCTCCACTCGTCGATCTTTTGAACCGTCTTCCCCCTATGGCTCCTTGCCGTCTCACCAACGACTAGCCTCGGCACTATCCACCCTCTTCGCATTTTCACCTTCTTCCCTCTTCACAGAACTCCTTTCGTCCTTTCTTTTTTTGACCTGGTACCAAGCTTGAAGCTTTCCTCCACATACCCCAATCTTTCTCTTGTTCTCTTTACTTCTTTACGATTACCCTGCTCGTTCTTTAGGTGCAAAAAGAGGAGAAGAAAGTGGTTTTGACCGTCGTTTTCGGTTGCAGCGATTCAAAAGACAAATATCGAATTTTCACACTCTCGTTGAGTACGAGCTCTGAGCTCCGTCGCTAGACTCAGCAACGTCGAAACAGCCGTGTTCCGATTATTGGTCGAAATGTTGTCGCAAAGAATCGAAAGTTGTGTGCTTCCCTCAACACGAACCCTCACTTCGCCTCGATTATGGGATTCTGCCGCCGCTGTGGAGAGATAGCGAGTGGGGATAGATGTAAATGTGGTGGTACTAGTCGTGGTCAGTTGCCTTCCCCTTCTTCTCTCTCCACCGCTTGAATCTCAGGCTCGCTCAACATTCCTCAATCATCATCTCGAATGACCCACAGACTCTACGACAAAGCTACTCTTTGCTGAGAAAGGTTCTGACAAGTGGTCTCAAAGGTACGCTAGCCTCGCTCGCTCTTTTGTTTGAGCCCAAGTTGAGTGAACTATGGGAACTGACCCTCCCTCTCTCTCTCTCCTTCACAGATACCTTGCTCGGTCTCCTTCACCCAATCCTTCAAGTCTACCTCCTACTCCCCCTCAAGCGATCTCGAAAGATCTCTCTTCCGCTTCACCTTCAACTGCACCGCCTGCTCGACCCCCTCTTTCTCCAACCAAACTCGCTCATTCATTCCTCAAACAAGCTGAATCAGAAGAAGCAGAGTTGTCATGTGTGTTTGGAAGCGTGTTGAGTCCGAAAGATCATTGGCAATGCTCGTCGTGCAAGGTCAAATTCCGTCAGGTTCGTTTCTTTCTTCCTTCTTTTCCTTGATACCTGCGTGCTTTAATATTGACACCCACCGTCTTGTTTGTTGATTCAGGAGGAAGTCATCTACCCGCATCCTGACGCCAAGTCTGACCCGGGAAAGCTGGCAGAGCTCTACTATTGTCGACAATGCTTTGCGGAGCGATTCAGTCTCGGGAACTGGTACGTCTCCTCGATCTGAACAGCTCGACAACGGTCACTGATACTTGACTTCTACCTCGTGAAACAGCAAGAAATGCAAATTGGCGGTTCTGTCTGATGCGAAATTCATCAAACACGAAAAGAATCTTTGGCACGAGGTGGGCATTGCCATTCGCCCTCTCGCACGACATCACTCCACTAACAGGATCTCGTTTTCTTACAGCCATGTTACGTCTGCACGTACTGTCCGGTTTGTTCCCGTTCTTTCCTGCTCTCTCCTCCCAAACGACCGATCACTTATTTCCTTCATTTCGATCTGCTTCCGCTTGCATCTCGATAGAATCCCACTCAATCGTCCATTGTCATCGATTTTGCCGCTCGACCTTCCTGCGAAGATTGTTTCGACTCGTTCGCCTACAAATCCGCTGGAATCCTACCTTCTCCTCACCTTTCGCAAGCGGAATGGTCTGAATCACCTGTCGAAGCGCCTCCACCTCCGAACAAATGGGGAAGACCTTCTATGTCGGGAGTTACGAACGTCTGGAGCTCGAATGCTACCAGGTCTAGGGACCGAAATGCTGTTACGAGGGACGATCAAGGCATCAAAGGGAAGGCCTGGAGAGTCAAGCTCGAAAGAGAGAACAGTCCGCTGGTCGAGTCCTACGAGGAACTAGGGGAGAAACTCAAGAAAGTTGGGCTCAACTCCTCCGCCAGTACGCAACCGACTTCTTTCCCATCTCCGTCCTCTCCCTCGAAACCTTCCCGCTTCTCTTCCTCTTCCACTGCGCCACCTCTGCAGAAACTCAATCAAGCCGGGACAAAATCGGATACGAGACCATCTCCCATCTTCCTCACAGGCTCTCGTCCCTCGTCTCCTTCCTCGCTTTCGCCCTCTTCTCCCCGGCCAAAGCTTCAGCCAATCCAGTCGACTCAGCCAATCGATACTTCTGGACCCGCTTCTCGCCCAACATCTCCGACCAAACCCTCCTCGCCGCTCAAAACCTCATCTCTCGCTCATCTCGTAACGACATCTGCGGCATCGATCACCCCTCTTTCACCGACAAGCTCTCTCTCATTGAACTCGAACAAACTACTCGTCGAACAGGATCAGGAGAACTGTCCGAAATGTTCGCTCCCTCTCGGATACGGACAGTTTGTCGAACTCTCCTCGGGAATCATCGTTCATTTCGACTGCTTCGCCTGCGATACATGTCACGAATCGATCTCAGGAAAGTACATCGAATCTGAAGGAAGAGCTTATCACAAAGAGGTGAGCACACGCGTTCTACGCTCTTCCTTCGCAATTGACTTCGAGCTGACCATCTCGCTCGATAGTGCGCTCCGGCACCGAAACGCTATCGCACCATTATCACCTCTCTTGCCGATCAAGACGACTCGCAAAGTATCACTGAACCAGCACCCCTCACCGCAGAGCTAGATCCAAATGAACCCGTTTGCTCAGCTTGTTCAAAGGTCCTCGGGTACGGTCTCAGCGTCACTGTACCCAAGAGTGGAAAGAGCTTCCATACTAGCTGCTTCACTTGCGCTACCTGCTCGAAGGGATTTGAGAAGGGATTTGTAGAACGAGAGGGATTGGCATATCACGAAACGGTTAGCACCTTCTTTCTCCACCACTTCCGTGCTGACTGCTGATACAATTTATTTTCTCAGTGTGTCCCTCGATCAGAGCCTCCTTCCGCAAGTCTTTCCTCAACGGGATCTCGTCAAACTCTCCCGTCTTCACCATCTCGTTCTTCTCGCCCTTCGACCCTTCCTTCGCTTCCCTCGTTCACTCAAAGCACTTCCTCCTCACCTTTCGTCTCTCAGTCGACATCAGGTCCTCGCTCTCTCTATGCGACTCGCCAGCGTCCACCTTCGAATCTAGGAGGACTCTTGATCTGCGCCGGATGTTCGGTTCGAGCGACAGAGAAGGAGACCGTACCAGGTCCTGGAGGTCGTAGGTACCATCGGAAATGCCTCGTTTGTGGAGGGTGTAAGCGGGCCTTGGACAGCGAGTGTCGAGGAGGGGAAACGGGAGTTTTGAGATGCGAAGCTTGTCGAGTGAGTCTCTACCTCTGACCTCTCCGCTCAGACGGCATGTCTCGATCTTTTATCGCGTAGTAATCGTACTGACTGATCCTTCTCGCTCTCTTCCTGCTCTCCTCGTCCACAGAAGCTCGAATCCAGGAAATCGTATCAGATTCCGTCCCAATCTGCTTTCTCTCAAGGCTACCGCTGAAGTATCGAATATGCTACACTGGATATACTTTCTCTCTCTATCTCAGTCCGTGTCTCCTCTCTTTATTCTGTCTTGCTTGTGTACTATCCTCGTTTTTGCAATTTCGGGTATCTCCTTTCTTCACTCGTGGGGTATCTATAGAACAACAATACACGAGGAGCTGCGGAAAGCGCTAAGTAGAGGCAAAAGAAATGCGAGAGGGGGATACGGGTACATGAGAGATCGACTCCAAACACCATTCCTTCGCTCCCTTGCTGAACGTAAGCATTCCCGTCCGCTCGAAATTGCTCTTGACGATCTAGTGACTCTAAAGAGGTGGGATGTCGAGATAGAAAGTCTTCCTACGACAGCTGGCGAGGGTACAGGCGAATTTATGCTTCTTCTCCTCCGGATGAGTCGACCTCCTCGGCAGTGACGGTTGTGCGACGATTGGTGCCGCGACTGGAGCGACGCGGTGCCTCCTACTGCGAAGGGGGAACTCGAGGATGTAGGTGCGTTGGCGCCGTGTAGGGAAGAAGATACAGGCGGGTTTGTGAGAACAGCTCGTCGACGCTCTTCCTCCTCTTCGTCGCTCCTCCTCGAAGCATTCCTCTCTGCTACGGTTCTTCTTCCCCGATTCGACGACCAAGTGATCTCGACGAAAGCAGGCGGCGTTCCCACAGAGATGCGAGACGTCTTGAGCTCCGATCTTTGCGAGAGTGGTGGGAGTCGAAGATGTCGAAAGTCGATAAGCGAGATGAGCCCGCTTGATATTTGCTGACACGGCGGCGGTGAATGAAGCAGCCTCCGATCTCCTACTCCAGCGAATGACCTCGACGAGATGTCGGAACTGAAGAGATGGATGGACGAGGTGATGGTATTTCGGATCTAGGTTTGCCTTCGTAAGCCGAGTGTTGCTGAGGTTGTTGACTGGCCTATCCTTTCTTCGGGGAGCGTTCCCGGCTTTTTCGACGACTCGACAGCTACAGATCATTTCAAGTCAGTTTCGATCCTCGAATTTTGGAGGAAGACAGCTACTCACCGTTTCCACCGCAGCAGAACCTCGGACTTCCCGGTCAAGCGCGAAGCGAGCTCGTCAGAGACCGCAGAAACGAGATTGGGAGGTAGAAGGTGAGACGGTGTTGCCTTCAGCCAATTAAACGCTGGTCGTGCGGTTATTCCTCGGGTCCATCGTTTTGCGAGCGACTTCCGTTTGACAGGTTGCGAGGACGAGGAGCGAGTGACACACGAGAGCTTCGACATAGCGTGGAGTCGAGTGAAGAGAGGAAGAGAAGTATCGGTTATAGAACGAGCTGACTGTGGGTGGTCGATCAAGAGTGGCAAGTGATAGCTGGCAGTGTCTCGAGGGGGACGGGGCAGAGAGAGAAAGGTAAAGAAGACCTCGATCCATCAACCAACTCGGAAACCTTGTCTAGGAAGAAGAAAAAGTTTTCAGGTCGTGGGGTGGAAAAGCGGAGGCAAACCTTGATTGATTTCAAAGGGTCTCTCATCGAGAGCGTCGTTTGCCCTGATTGCACATCGGATAGAGAGCCCGAATGGTTTTGCAGTAGCGGCGCCGTTGCGGTTCAGCAGCATTTCGATCAGATTCATCTGAGCTTCTCTCTGTCTACGAAAGGAGCGACCTAACGTCGTTGCTATTCGGACAGTACTGAGCTACTCCATTTTAGTTCTTCTAGCTATCCGCAGAGCGTCCGCTACAAGGTATAGACTGCCAGCGACGATAGCCAATTTTCCTTCCTCCGTTTCCTTCACCAGTGCATCCTCGAGTTCCCGCGAAGTCCCGACAGCAACTCCTTCTAAAGCCATCTCCTCAACAGCTCGAGACAAGTCTGCAGCCGATGTTGCTCGAACCCAAGGCATTCCAACAGGCGCGGAGAACTCCACACAAATAACCTTGTTGATTCCGGTCGAAGGTTTGAGAAGGGGTCGGAGTACGTCTGCTGGCGGTCGAGGTGCAGAGAGACCGAAGATGAGTGTCGTTGGTCGAGATGAGGGAGGGAGAGACGAGAGATAAGAAGAGAGGAGTTTCGCAGAGGAAGGGTTGTGCGCTCCATCGAGTAGGATTCGGCGAGAGGTGGCGGGCGAGGGCGACTGAGAGTGGGGGACTGTTGAGTTGAGAGAGCGAGGTAGGTCGATCCATTGAAGTCGTCCGTCCCACCTGGTTCGTTCGATACCTTCTCGAAGCGAATTATCCGAGATGGTCTCAAGACGAGGGACCATTGTTGTCGTTCTGGGGAGAGTGCGGAGTAGTTGAGCAGCGAATAGAGCAGTTGCCGAGTTGTCGAGTTGGTATGTTCCGGGAAGAGGGAGCGATGCGAGAATCGGAGTCGTGGGAAAGGTGGTATTGTTCGAAGGAGAGGAGGATGCGGGAGAGAGGGGCAGTGACGCTCGGAGTGCGGATGTCGATTGAGGTGTAGCGGAAGCAGGGTGAAGGTAAGATCCGGATTGAACATTCCAGACTGTCGCCCTTCTCTCTCGAGCAACCTCCTTCGCAACTTCTTTCACCTCTGAATAAGCCTGTGGTGCCACAACCAAATCACTACCTTCTCTGACTATTCCGCTCTTCACCTTTGCGATCTCCCCTACGGTGTTGCCGAGGAACCCTTGATGATCGAGGTCGACAGTGGTAAGAATCGAAAGAAGCGTCTTTGAAGCTGGTACGACATTTGTTGCGTCTCCTTCTCCTCCCATTCCGACTTCGACTACAGCTATATCGAGCTTGGCGCGTGCGAAGAGGGAGTACGCCGTCGCGGTCAATATTTCGAACGGAGTTGCCTCGAGACCTTCCTTCGAATTCGTCGTTTGTACCTCCTCCTTCGCTGCTCTGAACAGCTTCTCATCGACGACTTCCTCCCCCAATCTGACGCAATCCCACTCATCAACGAGATGCGGCGAGTTAAACCTGCCGACTCGTAAATTCGAGGCATGGAGAATCGAGGCGAGATAAGCTGAAACTGATCCTTTGCCGTTTGTACCGGCAATATGGACGATAGGAGTTGTTAAGTGAGGAGATTTGATAGCCTGGAGTAGCTTGGTGATGCGGGATAGACCAAGCGAGATCATTTCGGAAGAAGGTCGAGGGGAAGGTTGCGTCGATTCGATAGAAGCGCTCATAGGCAAAGTCTGTGAATGTAAGAGCGTATGAGTGAGCATTCGTAGCTGTACCATCCCTCCCATCGCCGACCGAGAGCCATTAAACTCTTTCATCTAATCGGACCGTTCCCTCGAGCGGCAGCAAGCTAGAGAGGCAGACTAACCTATTCGAATGTTTCTGATAGCTTCAACCTTCCACTGCAGCCTTTACTGTCTTCCTAGCGTGATGTAGAGTCTTGCTAGTTGAAAGATCCGATTTATCGGCTGAGGAGCGAGTCGCTGTGAACGGTGAACCGCGATTGGCGAGTAGTGTAGAGCTAGATCTTGACTGAGTCTGCTGTGTGTCTGAAGGTCGGAGAGGTTGAACTTCGATGCAGAGTCCGAAGGTCGAAGTCTCGCAAAAAGTTCTCGCACAAAGGTTCGACTATGTACCTCATATTCTCGCGAGCAAGCCGTCAGAGATAGGATGGTCCAGATAGCAACGAACTATTCGAGCGCTCGAAAGTGAATGGGAGGCACAGAAACGAGTTTCATCCGACAAGTGAGCGAGAGAAGCGTTGATAGACTATCCTACTACTGCTTATCGGGAAGGGTGAAAAAGAGAGAAGAAGATAAAGAGCGTGAAGATAAAACAGATAGGTGGGAAAGTGCGAAAGTGCGAAGATAGGAGAGAGGAAGAGAGAAGGGGGGAGATTTCCGGGTTCCGACGAAGAAGAGATGGGAGTTTGCATCTAGTAGTTGTAGATCGAGAGGGAGGCGATCTTCCAGTATGCATGCTTGAAGTCCCATGATCGCGAGTGAACGTAATCGGAACAGGTGTTGAATCCAGTAGCGGAAGCGCAGGATCCCTCTTGACCGGCGTAAGAGTTGTCGGTGTTCCCTAATAGTTCGAACGATTCGATCAGTCAATCTCCACGCATGTACGTACCACGTAGGAGGAACTCGTCAACGTACAGACACCGTCAGCCCAGGTTCCGCAAAGGTTGGTGTTGATGATGAATCTGATTCGAGCGAAAGTTGCCGATAGTCAGTTCAAGCTGAGCAAGAAGGAAGAGCAGAAAGGGTACGCACTGTTGAGGAGAGAAGTAGGTCGAAGGGTTGCACGAGGAAGCAGAGATGTACATGTCGGGAGTAGTCCAGGAAGAAGGGTTAGGAGTTTTGCTAGCGAGATCCTTGGGAACGCTGTCACGATCAAACATCCAGGCCTTGATACCGGCACCGGACCCTGCGATATCGCGATCATCCAAATCAGCTCGCTTCACTGTGAGTACGGAATGTCCTTCGATAAACTCACATTCGAGAACGTAAACTCCTCCTCCGTTCTTGTTGGCTCCGATACCAGCGGTGTTGTCTCGGTGGGTTCGGAATCCACAACCTTGAGAATCAGTAGCATCGGCATTGCAGTTGAGAGCGTTTTGAGTAGCGAGCATAGCGCGACCAGTGTAACCTGAAAAGTTGGCATGCGATCAGTTTTCTTGTGTCTCGTTGTTTCAGAACAGAGCTCTAGCTTACCGGAAGATCCAGCCCAGCATCCTTCACCCGTGTGAACCGAGAACGAGTTCATCGATTGGTGAGAAACGTATTCGACGATATCCTGCGAACGGCGAAATATCGAGAATCAGCAACAAGTTCTCCGATTAAAGCAAGCACGATAGTAAGCTTACGATCTCTCCACCATTGGGCCAGTTCTCACCTGGTCAAACACGAATGGAGGGAGTAAGTTGACGAATTTGGAAGAGAAAGGAAATAGACCGAAGAAGTGAATGTTGAATCTCACCAGTCGACCAGATCGCGGGCCTATCCAGTACGATACGAACGTCAGCATCATAGCGAGATACGAATCGACGAAAGGAGAACTAACCATGCACCGCAAACCTCTGTTTATTTGAAGTGAAAAGCCAAGGGAAAAAAAAAGAAAGAGGAAATCGACGTTCGGTCAACTTTTTCGTCGCGACGATACACGCTAGAAAAGGGGGGAAGGAAAGAGAGAGAGGGGGTTGGAACGTACGAGGCATCCTTTCGACATCCCAAACGTAAAGACCTTCAGTGTAACGTTGTTTCGAGACGAGTCGAACAGCGTCGAGGGTATCTCCGTTGGATTCGGGAGAGACTCGGATGTGGGCTTTGCCATGCTTGACAGCTACGAGTTCCTTCGCCCAAGCGGTTTCTTGGTCGACGTCTGTATTTTTTCGAACGTACGAAGCGATCTTAGCATCTGAAACGACATGAGGACAAGGGGAACTTCACTAACAGTTGGCGAGCCCGTTGTTTGCTCCAGACTGATGGCTTTCAAAGTTGAACAAATCGAAGAAGTCTTGACCGGCAGCGTGAGTGGTGAGAGAGTAACCGCTTCCCCGTTTGAGATGGGCGTGGCGTTTGATGTTTGATGAGGGATTGTGCGTTGAAGTAGCGAGGACAGAGGCGGAGAGGGAGAGGACGGCGGTAGTAGTAGTGAGGAAGTGCATTGTAGAGTTAACGAGTGTACTGAAACCTGATCAACAGGTCGAGTTGGAATATAGATATGAAGATAAAGAGAAAGACGGAAAAGGGGAAGCAAACAAGAGGGAAACCTCTGCGCGTCCTTTTCATTGAATGAAATTCATTTGAGAAATCTCGCAAAAATGTTGAAGGACCTCTCCTGCTTCCAACTCTGCCTCTTCTTCGTAAGGGATCACCGGTAACTACTCTGTAACGCTAGTAGTATATTTAGAGACGCGTAGTGTTTTATTTACCTCTCCAGTTGAGATTGAAATTGACAAGTTTCTTCCCGCTTCGAATTGATTGTCCCTCTCAAGTTCCCCCCTTGTCTCTATCCACTCTTTCAATTCAGACAGTACTCGACAACCGACACCTCTAGAACCCTAGACTCAACATCCAGATCAAACACTCGTTACACTCTTCCACTCGTTTACTCTCTCTCTCCCTCCTCTTCTTTCCGTTTCATCATCAAAAATGAGGATCGTCCTCCTCATCTCGCTCATCTCTGCTCTAGTATCAGTAGAAGCAAAGACTTACAAGTTATCACAGTCACTCACTGGTCAAAAGTTACTCAACGCTTTCACCTGGCAAACTGGGTAATCTTCTCTCTTCACCCCTTTTTCTTTTCGTTCAACTTTGAAATTGGGTCACTAACTCCGAACGTCCATCTCGTACATAGTCAAGCTGATAATGGTGGTATCGCAATGTACAACTCTTACAACGACGCAAAGAAGAAGGGACTCGTCAAAGTCGACAAGAGTGGTGCAGTTCAACTCAAAGTTTCGACAAAACAGTATCAAGGTCTTCGGGACTCGGTGCGATTGGTCTCGAAACAAACGTGAGTCGATAAATTGGCGAAGATGTATATAGCGGGCATCGGAGCTGACTATATTACTTGATGCTCGCACAGCTTCTCTGCAGGAGGACTCTTCATCTTCGACATCAACCACATTCCCTCCGCTCAAGGAGCCTGGAGTGCGCTGTGGATGAGTAAGACTTCGTCTTCATTCCTTCTGAGCTCTTCGTCGAGCACTGACCGTTCGTCTCGCTTGCAGCTGGATCGAATTGGCCGCAACAAGGTGAAATTGACATCATTGAAGGTGTTCACGAGACCACCATGAACGCTCTATCGACGCAGTACGTTCCTTTTGCTCTCATCGACGACGGGGGAGCAGGCCTCACCGTCGATGTCCCCGTTCCTCTGGTCGATTAAACTGACACTCTTCGGAACTTTCCCCTCGAACAGCACGAGTCAAGGCTGCACGATGGGTACCTCTGGTTTCTACGGACAATTCATGATGCAAGGATCGAACAAGAACAACTGCGATGCACGCGCAACTGATTCTCAAGGATGCGGAGTCCGCTCGAAATCGAAAGTTTCGTACGGTCCAGCTTGTGAGTTTCCGCACCCTCTCAGCACTGGATAACGTTCTCATCTCCACAATCTCGCACAGTCAACAAGAAAGGAGGAGGAGTCTACGCCCTTCAATGGTCTTCCACCGGAATCAAGATTTACTTTTGGTCTCGAAACTCGATCCCTTCAGATGTTCGTGCTCTCCTTCTTCTCTCTCTTGCTCTCAATCGTGACTCACACCTATCCTCGTCTCATAGGTGAAATCTGGCAAGCCCAAACCTTCGTCGAAATGGGGCAACCCTCATTTCCTCGTTGCTGGATCGAGCTGCAACCCTTTCAAGAAGTTCTCCGATCTCATGCTCGTCATCAACACGAACCTCTGCGGTACCTGGGGAGATGGTGTCTGGCACACCTCGCTGTCTTACGCTGGACAAGATCAATCTCCTGCATCAAAGACCGGTCACTCTTCGTAAGTTTGCAATTTCCGGTGACGCTCAGAATGCTACTGACGTCCGATCCTCTCGGCCCGACCGTACAGATGTGCTGCTTACGTTCAGAATAATGGAGCTGCCTTCAAGGATGCTTACTGGGGTGAGCACTTTTCGCCTCAATTAGCTATCTCCTGAATACCGACTGACCCTCGAGTGTGGACTTGACAGGCATCAACTCGATCAAGATTTACAAGTGATCACCTCCTCCGGATTTTCTGCTACTCGACGATACCCCTCAAACACAAGACTGTAACCCTAGATATACTCAGCTCCATTTTTCGATCCTTTCAACCTTTCCCTCCTTTACCAGACCCCTTTCCTCGCCTGGCGCGACCCACACTGTCATCCTCCTCTCCTTTCACACCCTCTCATACGGAATTCGAAGGATCTGGACTCTTCTCACTCACTCATCCATCTTCACGAACCCAGTACAACTATTCTGTTCTGTCTCCTTGTCGTTCTTTTTCTCTACCTTTTACATATCAGTTTCCAGCTCTCGAGTACTCTCGAGCTATGCAATACTCTACTGCCTGCGAACCCGTTCGAGACGAGAATGCCACCGTCAAGTTTCGCAAGCGATTGTTCGAAAGTTTGTTCGGAACAAACACGAAATCGAGTACCCCAAAGTCGATCTGCTGCTCATCGCTGCAGTGGAGACAAGAGTTACGGTTTTGACTCACCATTTCACTTGATCGACCGAAACGGATTCTCTCTCAACTTCTTTCCAAACTTTACCTCTTCCTCTCGCAAGCTTCCGGTAGCTCGTAGTCAGCCTCTATGGAGGCGTATCTCGATGGCCTCCCCCGCTCGACGTCTGCCATGTCTCTCTCGACCTCGAATTCAAGTTCGAATCTTGATCAACAAAGTGCACCAACCTCTTCAAGATCAACTTCCAGCTCTTATTGGACGAGTGGGATCAGTTCAGTATGGTCTGGATTGAAGGCTGCAGCAGGAGTAGAAGTCAAAGGGTTTCTCAAGGCGGTTCAAGGGATTCATAAAGTGGGCGGGGACGAACAGAGAGACAAAGTAGGGGACAAGCGTGCTAGACGTGAACAAGAGTCTGCTACGAATGGTACAGGGGAAGCGGGAATGGACAGCGAGGCTCAGGCAAAGAGAAGGAAGACGGATTCCGATTCTGCGATTCATACAGGTGAGCGCTACTCTTCGAAAGGAGCAGATTATGCATACGGAGGACGAAGACAACTGACTGCATACATCTCGGCTGTTGACAGTATCGTCCGGTTCCGGTCACAACGTGCAGAAAGCCTCTTCTCGACTTCAATCCTCTCCTGAACCGCTACGTAGAAGATTGAGACCGTACACAGATCCATCCTACGCCGACGAGCTGATGCATTCGGATGAGTACGCTTCGTCGCACACGAGGAGGCCTTCGGCGGAACAAGAAAGAGGTCTGCGATCCTTCAACGGGAAACGCAAGATTGGCGGAACGAGTGAATCTCGGCTCGACAGTGGCGTCACTAGCGCGACATCAGTCGCGTCCGATTCGAGAATACGTCAAATGAGGGATCGGTCACGGTCACAGAACCACGTTCACTTCGTCTTTCCACCTTCGTCCTCCTCTTCGACTCTCGCAGCTACTTCGCAATCAATCAAGAGTCCCTCGAAAGAAGGCGGGCAAGCAGATCAAGTCGGAAACATGCTGATTGGAGATATGGGAACCGATGTGAACCGAGTCTGGCAAGAAGCGAAGGAGAAGGAGAAGACCTCTAAAACGCAGAGGAGAATCGCCGAGCTTGAGAGTGAAGTGCAGCGACTCAAGTCCGAGGTGAGCGTACTCTTCATTATTGCTCCCCGCAAGTTGAACATTCTCTCTGACGGAGCTGAGAAATGCACAGCTTTCTTCTACATCCCGCCTCGGTTCTTCGTCCGATTCTATCCTGCCGAAATCCCCCTACAAATCGCCTCGTCACTCGATTGCCCCTCCTCCTCCGCCTCCTCCGCCTCCCCCACCTCCTATCGGCAAGGCTCGAATCCCTCGTTCAGCACATCCGGTTCTCTTCACTGCTCGAGCATCTTTACGCGCTACTCCTCCTCGAGCTTCGCATAAACGACGTTCGTCTGCTATCGGTGGAGTAGAAGATATGGATGCTTTCCTCGGAGAGTTGGGCGAGAAGAGGGGAAAGTTGAGGAAAGTGGGACTCCCGAAGAAAGAGCAGAAGAAAGGAGGAAACGATGGCGAATTAACTGAGGCCTTGCGTGAGTCGCCCGTCGAAACTATACTCTCGATACTGTAACTGAATCGTCGCTCTCGCTCGAACAGAAAAGGCTTTTGCTCGCAAATTTGCGCACACGAACGGTCTCGCTTCGCCTTCGTTCAACACTCCTGTCCAGTCATCGAAATCGTCCAGCAACCTTCATATTCCACAATGGTCCACTTCTCGTCACTCTCCCCTCTCGAACTCGCACTCCCAACCGAGTAGTCTCGTATCGCTCGGAACGACGAATCCTCTCCCTTCTCAGCCGATCTTCAAGACTTCCTCATCGAGTAGCCTCAGCGTCTCTCGTCCTCCGAGATCCGCAAGCCTCGTATCGACGGAAACGACTGTCTTCGGTCAAGCACTGACGAGCGACGACCGTCCACCTGCTTCTTCGAACGGTCATTCTCGTCATCCTTCACATCCTACCGATGCTAATGTCTCCAGGCTTCCCCTACCTTCTTCCTCTACCATCTCACCTTCGGTATCATTCGCTTCCCTTCCCTCAGCTCCTCCAGAAGAAGTCTCGACGATCGAAACAGCCAACATCACTTCGACTGAACCTTCTGTCCCCAAGCCGACTACTCCCGCTCAATCAATTTCTCTCAACCCCTCGAACAAGGAAGGCTGTGCAGACTCGGCTACGAAACGCCTCTCGGCAGCTCGCAAGCGAAGTAGTCTCGAAAATTTACCAGGTCTCGATGCAGGCATCAAAAGACCGATCACTCCAGGCAGAGCGAAGAGACGAGCGGCTACGAGATCTCCGGCGACTACTCGAAACGTTGCGAGCGATGGGGAAACCGACACTATCGTCCTCGTCCAGGTGCCTCAAAGCGAAAAAGAGCCCTCGACGAAACAGAATCACCACCGCCGAACTCGCTCCCATACCGATCGTGAATATCAAGCGTCATCTACTACTCATCAATTACAAGAGCAGGATCTAGACGAGACGTTCTGAAGGGGGTTCTTTTCTACCGTTTCCTTTATTTGTGCTTTCGCTTTCCTCCCGTTACCTATCGTTCACTATACCTTTCTCTGTAACCCCGCTCTCCGAGTCCCATACCTTCGTTCTTATCTTTACTATTCCCCTTCGTTTCATGTCGCTTTTCAGAATACTTGCAACTGTCGTTTCGTACTCTCGTTCTATCGCGCAGTTTACAGTCTCTCGGACAGATGGGCGTATCTGACAGTATGAACAAAGCTCTATAGATTCTGTCACCGACTACTCAACCCAACTCCTCCGAGCCCTCGATATCGTGTACCTCCAGCGCTGTTAAACCCAACCGCCGTACCCAATCCCGCTGCTGAACCTCCCCGAGCATTCGGGAAATACCCCGGAAAGCTCTCTGTCGGACTTGGGGGCGCTCTCACTCTTCTCCCTGTTCCTCTCTCTCCGGCTTCTCCACCTGATCCACTCCTCAAGGTCTGATCCAACGCCCTCAGGTTCTCCACATTGAGTTGTCGTACTCTTGTTGATTCCTGCTGAGTTTGCGATGATCGTTTGTGTACTTTTGGGTGTAATGAAATCGTCGGTCCTGCTGGATCTGAGAAGTTTACCGATGGTGTTTCGGCTGAAGGAGTCGAAGAGTTTGTCTCTAGAGCTTGCTCGGGCACGTTGTGAGGGAAAGAAGGGGGAGGAGTAGAGGAGAGATTCGCTCGTCGAGAATTCAAGGGAGAGGAAGATCGAGGGGGCAAGTTGTCCTCGAGGTCTGAATCATCAGAATCAGAATCGGCATTGCGGTGTTTAAAGTCGGAGACGGAGAAGGAAGGTGGTAGGTTCTCGTTGGCGCATGCTAAAGGATGTGGTCGGTCTACAACTGTCCAATCATCGACTTGTTGACTTTCTCCTCCTCCTCCTCCAGCTGTAGCTTCTTCCGCCGGATGCTTCTTCGAGTGATGCGGGTGGATTCCAGGCAGACTGATTTCGACTCGTCCCGGCCACACCACTCGATCTTGTATCACCGACCGAATTCGAGCGATGAGAAGCTGTTCGACTTTTGGTACATCTTCGAGTTTTGCTCGAGAGCCGAGAAGGGAAGAGGTCGTAAGGTCGAGGGTAAAGTCAGGATGGAGTGATAGATGGATTGAAGGATGTTGATGGGGAGGTTGAATGGATTTTGACGGGGAAGCAGAATCGGGAGTGGAAACGGACGGTGTCGGCAACTCGATAGTGAGAGTTCCGGAGAAGCGTTGCAGGGTGAGAGAAAGGGAGACGGGGAGAACGGCAAATCGTGGTCGAGGGAAGTTCATGACCACTCGAGTTGAGAGAGATAGCGAAACTTTGTCGGTGTAGTCCAAATCGAGTTCGACTCGCTGCGATCACTCCTCTTCAAGTCAGCGCAATTTGTCTGCTTATAGAGAGGAACGGCCATACCAGTCCTTCACCCGCGTCTCCACTCGGTCGTACTCGAGCATTACTCAGCTCAGGAAACCCTTCCCCGAGTTCGACTTCTTCGACCTCGATCTCGTCCAACCCAATCAATCCTGCGCTTGATCCATCGTCGACTGCACTCGAGTTTGGCCTGACTTTCCGGTTTAGAGCTTCTTCCATCAAGCCTCTTGCTCCACCGGCGAGATGATTCGAAGCGAGCAGTCGGTAAGAGGAGATCAATTGAGCGCTGAGAACGTTGAGCCAATCGAGGGACTCTGGCGAGTGCGAGGACAAGTCGTAGGCTATCGAGTTGAGGATTGAGGTTGCGGATTCAGGCAAGGTTTGATTCGAAGGGACCGTCTGCGAAAGCAATCCGAGCATGAGTCTATTTGAACGAGTACGACCCTCGCTGAGATTGCTTACGCTAGTCCTCTTTGAATCTGCTGTTCTTGTTCTCCTCCGCCTGTGTCCTTTCCCTTCCGCCTCTTGTCCGTCTCTGTCCTCAAGTTCCTCCTGTTGTAATCTCAACTCCCTTTCCTTCTTGGCTGCATCCGGATCCTCGAAGACTACGTAGCGGAGGAACAGTACTGCTAGGATGACCCTATAAGCTCATCGGAAGCGGGAGTGAATGAGTGACTGAGCGGGAAGATCAAGATGAAAGCGAGAGGAGGCTTACATTGACAGTTGACCCAACAGAACCCCTTGAGTGAACGATAGACGGGGTAATATTGTAGTAGACTCTATCGGTATCGGTATCCGCTGTGGTGGGAGTGGAGTACTCCTCGCCATGTTGAGCGAGAAGATGAGAACGAAACAAACTGGTTTGTAGAACTTTGAACTTGCTTGTCGAACACTTGCGGAGAGCTAGAGGTTGTAGAGAGCACTGTCTGAGGATTGGGTGATCGAGATTGGTGGATGAAAGTTGAAAGATGAGAGAGAGACGGTCAATTTCGCAACGAACGAACAAAGTGCTTTCGCGTAAACCTTTTCGATTTGCTCAAGTCGGCTCGACAGAAGAGCAGATCGCTACGAGATAAAGTATGGGTTTGAAAGCGGAGTCGACAAATCCCCGGTTAACGAATTCGGTTTCAAGCGATTTCGCAACAAATAAGAGAGAATTGGCTTCGAACGATTACTAACTGTGTTGCGGCTTCGAGCGTAATAGACTACAACAGACAAGTATTGATCCCGAGAACTCCGCCTTAGCTAAACCTTTTCCCTGAGTTCAAATCGATTCTTTTTTCCCTTCCTTCCTCTCGTCGATGCCTCCTACCTTCATTCTTGTCCGTACCCGGTCTCTTGCTCTGTATCTTCAATACTGTCTCTGTCCAGGCTCATTTCCTCCAGCTCTCCGTCCTCCATGTCAGAGTTCCATCCCTCGGCATCTCCTCGTCGATAGCTCCTCCCTCCATATCCCGTCTCGAATGACATCGCTTGCACCCTGCGTAGCTCATCCTGCATCTCTTCCGATCGAGTGGTAGTCGCGGCGTGATTCGAATAAGTCGAGCGAGAGATGTCGTTTCGGCGAGGTCGTTTTGATTCTTCTCCTGCGTCGACAACTCCAGATTCCATTGCTGATCGCTTCATTGATGCTCGTACTTGTCGCTCCCTCGATCGCGCCGTTGCGAGTTTGATCGCACTCCGAGCTGCCTCGACAAACCCCTCCTCATCGACCGTAACGAATCCAGCGAGGATTCCCGAGGCTTGTTGAGTCGCGACGTACTGCTTGGCCAGCTGGAACATGAGGTCTGCTGGATCGGTGTTTGAGACGTCGTCCATCGAGAACGATAGAGTCGAAGTCGAGGATACGCTGATTGGGTTTGGGACGGAAGTTGTGGAAGGTTTCGAAGGTTCATCGAGGGGGACTGCTGGAGAGGAAGGATCGTCTATTGGGTCTTCAGCGAGTAGATTGTCGTACACATCGAAGGGAGTAGGCTTCGGGGCGAAGATCGTCTCGAGGTTGAGCAGACGACGATGGTCGAAGAGGAGGTAGTCGAGCGGGTTGGTGGGAGCGATTGACGAGATTGGGCTACACGTACATTGTCAGTCCAAGCTGGAGATAGTAGATAGCGGTAGGTAGACTCACAAGGGACGTTTGGAAGCGATCGCTTCATAGAAACGCTTGACCGTAGGAGAGGCTAGAGACATACGATCGATCAGTTGGCCTCAGACAGTTGCTCGAGCTATGGACTCCTACTCACCTCTGATCTTGTCAAGCGCTGTGAGAGTCATATTCGTTGTCAGCTTTCCGCCGAAAGACATCTCGCTCGAGAACAAAAACTCACAAAACCCATCGACCCTCATTCCCTCAGGAGTCCTCGCTCGAGACAGTGCGACGTACGCCCTGTACTCCATGAAGAGTCGTCAGCATGAGATTCGGCGGCGCGATATGAGTTTACTTACTGTCCGTTCGCGAAAGTTCGCTGGAGATTCGTCGCGACTGCGTCGAGGGATCGACCTTGCGACTTGTGTATTGTCAGAGCCCTATAATGGAGTTGAGATGAATAGCGTCAGCTGAGGTCGACGAGGAGGCGGCTTGGAAAAGAGCTCGTAACGTACCAAGCTAGCTGGAGGGGAATTTGGGTGCGAGCAATCGTTCCGAGCTTTTGGCCGAACTCGATCATATTCGTGTGAGGAATGATTTCCCCTGTCGCAGCATGACAAGGACACAATCATCGTTGACAAAGAGAGACTTGAGTGGAATTCATCGCATACTCCTCAGCCCATCTTTGCCGATGCCGAAATGAACCACAGGAATCAGATCGTGCTCTTGTTGACGGAGGAATTTGACGGATGCTTCGGCTTTCCATTTGTCGCTTCCGACTTGATCCTTGTTCCCGTTCTTGCTATCCTTGACGTTCCAACGCAAGTCGTAATCGCTCGGCCGTCGGACGAAATCGACGATAACGCCTCGAGTTCCATTGACAAGACCGACTGTTTTGAGGAGAGAGCGACTATCAGCTCTCGTTCCCTCACCGCTACTCAAGTCTAGTAGGAGCTCACGTTTTGGATCAAGATTCACGACCAGCATTACTTGAGCTCCTATCTTCGTTTGTAGAAGTTCGGGCGACGCCATATCTTTCAGCTGGCGTAGGCAACGATCCAGAGTCAGTCTGAGTGTCGTGGGCGGCTTCTGCCCGAGTGGTTCACGGAGGAAGAGTCGACGCACGCGGCCAGCCATGTTCTCCTGAGCGTAGTCTCCGAACGCTTCGTCTCGAGACTTGAACGAGTACACCTTTCCCGAAAGCTTATCAAAGCTGAGCATGTTCTCCGTTTCGACGTCGCTTCGCGCCGGATACAGAACAGTCGGCTACGAGCGAGACAGTCAGTACAGCGTTCGAGCTCGGCAGCACAACAGTCAGAGTTTTACCTTGATCTTCATTTCGCCGCTTTGTAGTGCTTTCCCGCATCGCTTGAAGAATTCAAGGCAAGCTGGATCTCGAATTCCGCGACGGATCTTTTCCAGAATTCGTACAAACTCTTCATGAGCTTGACGGAAGACCTGAAGGACGAGAGATCGGAGACAATGTCGTCAGTACATTCGGAGTCCGACGCTCTGAGAAAAAGGGAATTGACGGACCTTGGTCAATTCGACGATTTCGAAGCCGCAACTTTTCCTGTTCGCGAAGAGATTCCATTGAGCATGCAGACTCGATAGGTCGGAAGAGCTAGAAAAGCACACCACGCTGCCGTCTCAAACGCGAATGTTGGTATCTCGTAGACGATTCCACATCCTTCCTTTCTCTTGCGCTTCTCATCGAGAAATTCTGTACATCGATATCTCCGAGTCCTCTCGGATCCTCTTGGGACCTGGATAGACTGTGAGGACTCGAGATCTTGTAGTGAAAGTTTCCCTGCACGACAGAGCCGGTTTAGCTCGCAATTGCTCTCAAATGTTCGCAAGCAGTAGAAATCAAGCTTACCGCACCTCACACAGGTCATCTCATGCAGTAGCTCGATGTCGACCGGAGCTAGCTGAAAGTAGTCGCCGCAGGCGATTAGTTGGAGGCCGCCTGGTGTTGACGTCGACAGGTCGGAGAACTGGAGAAGAAGCGGGTAACTTTTGCATGGACTCACCGAAAGGACGAGGATCTTTTCGCAGGAGTTGTCCGAGAATGTTGAGCTTCGTGAAGAGCAGTGGGTGCACCATACTGACCTCATCAATGATCAGTACGTCGCTTTTCGTCCAACTCTCCTTGACAGCCTCTCTCGCTGAGATTTTGTTGTAGAGCTGCGAGATGGACTAGTCGACGACAGCAACGAGCTCATCAGCTCAAATGCTGACGAAGGACGAAGCTTCTTTCAGCTCACCTCTTTCGCTAAGCCAACTCCAGCCCACGAATGAATCGTATTTCCTGTCGAAGGAAATAACGTCAATGCCGCGAATGAATCAGAGACGGTGCCGGACAAAACCGTGCTCACCCCCGACGTTGATAGCTGCTATACCCGTAGGTGCGGTAATACTGAATTTTCGTCTGAGAGCTGTCAGAAGCTCGGTGACTCTGATAGAGAATTTGACATGATCAGCTCCGGGTAACGATGAACGTCAAGGGATGTGGAACTCACTTGGCAAGCGTGAAGGACTTGCCTACACCAGCAGATCCAG
>Ga0308170_10000776_pt1 | contig 35872 bp, 40 predicted proteins | sample PhyBR2_2_FD_202136 | JGI IMG/M metagenome (GOLD analysis project Ga0308170, IMG submission 202136) | Phyllosphere microbial communities from UC Gill Tract Community Farm, Albany, California, United States - DLSLSB.R2 | ecosystem: Host-associated > Plants > Phyllosphere > Unclassified | place... | reverse complement strand
TTCGAGCATTACAACGAGCAGCATCCACACAGCGCCTTGAAATATCGCTCACCGAGGGAGTTCAGGCGCTTGGCGGAAGCATCAATTTAACGGGGAGTTGGTGTCCGGTTTTGTAGGGGCTAATCCAATTTAGCACTCATCCCCCTTAACTAATCGGATGAGACGACTCAGGTACATAGAAGGATAGAGGTAATGCAAAACCTCAAGATCGCCACATTTAACGTCAACGGCATAGGCGCGCGCCTGCCCAACCTTCTGCATTGGCTTGAAAAAGAGCGCCCGGACATCGTATGCCTTCAGGAGTTGAAGGCACAGGACAAAGCTTTTCCCGCAGGCGATCTAGAGGCGGCCGGCTACGGCTCACTGCACCATGGCCAAGCCGCCTGGAACGGAGTGGCCATTCTTGCGCGCGATTCCGAACCGCTCCTGATTCATAAAGGCCTGCCTGGTACTGAAGACGACACGCAGTCTCGATACCTGGAAGCAGCTGTCCATGGTGTGATCGTCGGGTGCCTGTATCTTCCAAATGGAAATCCGCAACCCGGGCCTAAATTTGATTACAAGCTCAAGTGGTTTGAGCATCTGATAGCGCATGCCGAAACACTACAAGCCAGCGAACACCCGGTTGTCCTCGCGGGTGACTACAACGTTGTGCTCACCGACTTTGATATCTACAACACCCGCTCGTGGCTCAAGGATGCACTCCTTCAGCCTGAGAGCCGCGAGTGCTTTCAAAGGTTGTTGAGCCAAGGTTGGATTGACTCGGTGAGGCACCTGTATCCGAAAGAGCGTGTGTACACGTTCTGGGACTATTTCCGTCAGCACTGGCAGAAGAACTCTGGCTTGCGCATCGACCATCTTCTGCTGAACCCGGTGCTTGCTCCCCACCTGGAAGACGCCGGCGTGGACGCATGGGTTCGGGGCGAAGAGCACGCCAGTGATCACGCCCCGACATGGATTGAGATCTCACCCCGACAAACCAAGTCAAAAAGGAAGTCAAAGTGAAACGCAAGCGACGCGCAAGCAGCAATACACACCACTAACACCCTTGATCAGTACAATCGTAAGCGTGATTTCGACGCGACCTCAGAGCCATCGGGCGCCGCAATAAAGCCTAAGGCAGCAAAGAATAAAACCGTTGAACCGGTTGCGCTGCAGTTTTGCATCCAGAAGCACGACGCAACACGGCTGCACTACGACTTTCGCCTAGAGCTCGACGGTACCATCAAAAGCTGGGCGGTACCCAAGGGGCCGTCGCTCGATCCAAAATCCAAACGCCTGGCCGTGCATGTCGAAGACCCCCCTCTCGACTACGCAACCTCTGAAGGCACGATACCGGAAGGGCAGTACGGTGCTGGCGACGTCATTGTGTGGGACCGCGGTATCTGGAATACCCATATCGGATCCAGCTGAGGCTTACGCTAAAGGTCGATTAGATGTGCCGCCACGTTACAGCAAATAACAAATTTAAATAACCGTATCTAGACGGCACGGGTCAGTAAATCAAGTCGTAGGCGGTGAAGCAAAACCATTTGCAGAGAGCATAGATGGTGGTACGAAGAACGAGGCGATGGTGTGCAAACCGTTCATCAAGTCAAAGGAACAACCTTCCTCTAAGGTCGTCACTCTTTTGAGGCACAGCTTGGCAGCTAGCTCGAAAATCACGTACACACGGTGAATGCATGTCTGAAAAAAAACACAATCGTTCTGTTCAGCCCTTGGACGTCCCTCCGGATGAACAGCTGCATACCGTAGACGAAGGCATCGGCTTGACGGACGACCAGCGGGTAAGTCGAGAAGATTCCGATAGTCAGATCGGAGCGCGCGTTACGCCTGGGCCTGCAGATCAAAAACGTCAAACAATGCGGCGATAGTTCGCTTATTAATGACTTCAAAAGGAAGCTCCCATGTTTGATAAACCACGATTCATCATCAGTTTCATTCTCGGCAATCAGCCACAAAGCCGGACGCTGGAGCATGACAGCGAAACCCTTGCGCCCGTTGAAGCAGAAGCACTGGTCAAACAAACCTTTCCTGAACTGAAGGGCGCCTCCATGACTGATGTACAGGTTCAAAAAAGAATCAAACCTGACGAAAGCGACAATGTTCCAGGGCATTATCAACAGCCCTGAATTTCGTGCGGAGAGGACGTTGAGAATGAACCCGGTCAGAGCGAAGTGGTTTGTCACATAGAGTTCAGATCGCTGAGTGGTACAGGCTGTGACTGTGAATGCCTTTCTGGAGGATGCCTCCAATAGTGCGTACTCCAGATCCGAAAGCGCGAACGTGGCTTTGGGTAAGAGCCAGATGGCAGAAATACAGAATATAAGACTTCGCTCATCGGACGATCAGCAACAACGCGCAGCTACAGGATAAGCTCAAGGCGCTTGGTGACAGACTGCGCATGGACTTACACACAGAGCTCTCTCTACTAGGCGAAGCAAAGCAGATGCGTCTTAAATCGCAGGACGGTTCCTTTGATCGCAATTCTGTCGATGGTGAGGCAGGGACTCTTGAACAGAAAGTGTTCTATTCCTGAAAGAGACGCTGTCCCCGAAAATCCAGAGCTGAAGAAAATTCGCCGCAGACGAGTTACCGGAGGTGCTCAGGCAAGAGCAAACGGCTAGGAGCCTTCAGGAAAAACTTAAGCCCTCGGCAGGCAAGTTTTCTCCGCCTCATGATCCCCCCTTGAAGGTCTAGTCTCTTACCGGTTACTAGATTCAGTCAAAGACCTTCGCTTTGCAAAGAACATCCTGTCAAGGGGCTGAGCTAAATTTCAGCTTGCGAGGCGAAAGTCAAAAAGACGCGACTGCGCAATCTTCCACGGGTACGTGCGTGCAACACGATCGCGCCCGAAATGACGTTAAGTACCTTGGCCTAGACCCTCCACTGCCCGCCTATAGTTTGCAGTAGCCTTCTCAATCATCCGTCTACGATCTTCACGGGTGATAAACCCTTCCTCGCAATACTCCTCTGCAAGGCGCAGTAATTCGTCATACTGTTCAGGAGCGCTCATTCGAACCTCAGGGTGCTCAAGGAGCTCGTACCAGGTCGTCAACGCTTGTGCTTTTCTGTCTTCATACATAATGAACATCTCCACAATGTTAACAGTAGAGGCGAGAGCTATTAAACGGTTCAAGCACGGCGATGAACGGATATACCAGAAAGCTGTCACCCGCTCTACCCTAGGGGCAGTCTCCACCTACGAGTGTCACTGACCGAGTCGATGACTTTTTCCGCATATTCCGCTGTGGCTTTTTACCGCCGTCCTAAATCTGCGTGATTAAATGACTTTGTGTCGAACCTCCTCTATGTGCTTCTCTCGACTTAACTCCTGCGACCTTGGCTACACGTTCTGTGTCATCCCACATTTAGAGACGCGTCGGTGAACAACCAAAAAATCGCCGCGCGGCTAAGATGATTCTGTTGGCAGCCCAAGGCTGCACGCGGGTAAAGATCACTCGGTTGCCTAGATTTTCGATCCTTGTGATCACGTATGGTGTCGGCGTTTCCAAGATCCGCGGCTCGACGGTTTGCTCGATAAAGCAAGTCGGGACCGCAAGCCAAATTCGTACTTGACGCTGTGCACCATGTCCTTGAGCAGGTCACTCAACCACGTATCGGTGAGCCTCATTGGAGCTGCCGAAGCATGACCCAAGCGGCTCAGATCTCGGCCACCAGCATGCATAGAAGACGGGCTGTCAATGGTTTGAAACGCCTCTTATCCGTACCTTTTTCAAACTGGCCATCGAGTCGCCGTCGCTGTCCTGCACTACGGAAGAACTACACAAAAACGCTGGGTGGATAGTAGTGCATCCGTATGGGCGAGTAGGGAGCGCGACTTCGCTAGCCGGGCTTTGCGGGGTTGGGTGGATGACTTGGGCGGATACATACCTCAGATTTTTCATCATGACGCGAGCTGCGTTCCGCTAGCGATACCTTATTTGCCGCGTTCCGTAAGAAACGTTGAACGTAAACCGGAGCTGTCGCTCATAAGTTTATGGGCGCTACTGTCCATCAAACTATGAAGAGGAAATTAACATGGCAAACGTACTAAAAACTTGCGCACTTACCCTATTTGTCAGCGTAGCCACCCAAGGTGCATTCGCAGCTCAGGATGATGACTTTGTGGAAGAAGCTTCCGCCAAGGGGGTCGCTGAAGTCGAGGCTGGCAAGCTCGCCCAAGAAAAAGGCAGTGCCACCGATGTTAAGAGCTTTGCCGAGATGATGGTCCAAGATCACACGGCGGCCAATGCAAAGCTAAAATCCATAGCAGACGCGAAGAACTTAAAAGTGTCAGACAGCGCGGAGTTGATGGATAAGGCTAAGGCGGCAATCTTGGAACTGCGCAGTGCTAAATCTTTCGATCAAGCCTATGCCAACAATCAGGTTAAGGCGCATGAGGCCACGATTGCACTCTTCGAGAAAGAAGTCTCTGAGGGCAAGGACGCTGAAATTAAAGCGTTTGCCACTGAAACACTTCCTAAACTGAAGATTCATCTGGAGCATGCCAAGACGCTGTCCGAGGCTCACGGTGCCGATACGAATTAATAGAAGGGAAGCCTTCTAAACGCCTCCCTCGTTTAACACGAGGGCGAAATTCAGATGCCATAATAAAGGCAGAAATGTATAAGATAATTACGCCACATGAGTTATTGATACGTCTCTTGCCGAGCACTTATGCAGTGCACGTGGTGGCTGGCCTTACAGGAGCGATGTGTGTGGAAAGGAGACCGGGCAGATGTCAACGTGCACTGCCCGGTCACTTCTTACTTCTGCGTAAAATGCGTTGGATATCAGATCCCGGACCTACGCTAGTAGTCTACTGGCTGGACATAGCACCTGTGGGCCTGCATCTGACACGCCGCAGCAGACCAATCCGTAATCACCTTCGGCTGTGATGCCGTAACTCGTTGAGCATGCACTCAGCCTTAGTTAGCTTGATCCCGTATCCAAACAATCACCCCGGATTGGCGGGATGTCCACTCTCGCCAAACCCAGCAACTGCGCCGCAACTTGAAGAGGCTGCGGCCTCACTCAACTTATGGGGCGCAGACTTGAAGCATTTTTCCGTAAAACTATCAAATAGTTCGCTAGAATATAAAACCCGCGAATTTCGAGCACGTCAAAGTTTCCTAGGTTCAGGATCAGCTTGCAGGTTATGTAGACAATTTCAAACGCCGACTAACAAAGCGAAAGCGGGCGCACCCGAGGAAGGTGCTTGAGTGTGCCCGCCTAGCTGCAGAGCTTTGCGCCATTAATGCCGGATCAATCCAATCTACATCCATCACGGCCGAAAAATAAAATGTGATGCTGCAAATACGTCGAGACTTGAACAGGCTCTACAACACAAATTGGCGTGCTTCTGCTGGGACGTATAGTCGGACTGTTGAGATGATTTTTGCGTCAGATGCTCGATGCATCCGGATGGACGATGTATAAGTGCAAAGCTGAAACAACTTCCAAGAGTATTAGCAAACTCGCTATGGATGGATCGACAGCTACGAAAAACCGGATATAAGAGCCGCTTTCTAGCGTGCCAGCGCGGCACGTTCGACCATTACGGATTTACAATCGCTAAGCTAACCTAGCGCCCGGCTTTTGTTTCTGAAGCAAATCAATCACACCAGCTATCCCAGCGGTGCTTGGACGACCGGTACCGCTTCGTTTTATCTGCGCCGACAGATGGCATGATCCAGTCTGAACCCCCGTCCGCCTCAAACAGTCGGAAGAGATTGGGAGAGCTTCCCATTTCACCGTCCCGAAAGAGGATTTCTCTATGAAAATTTCAGAGGTAATGACAACTGGCGTACGAACAGTTAAATCTACCGATACAATCAAGTACGCAGCACGACTGATGGAGAGTATCGATAGCGGCGCCATTTTGATCGAAGATCAAGATCGCCTAATTGGCATGGTTACTGACCGAGACATCGCCCTTAGAGGCGTCGCGAAGGATTTGGCTTCGGATACCCCTGTCAGTGAAATTATGAGCGGAGACATCCGGTATTGCTTCGAGGATGAAGAAGTTGACCATGTAGCTCAAAATATGGCCGACATTCAACTTCGTCGCTTACCTGTGCTCAGTCGTGAGAAGCGACTAGTGGGCGTGGTTTCCCTAGGTAATATTGCCAGCGCTAGATCTCAAAACGCATCCGCTACAGTTCTTGAAGGTGTGGCACAACCCCGATAACAATCATAGGTTGCAAAGCCCGGCCAGCGCCGGGCTTCTTGTCTCTACTAAGACAATCTGGATGAACGTATGACTGAACCATTGGATCACCCCAGGCATCTTCGATGTACAGCCTGCAGGCCTCAGCCATGCTTATTCAGGAACACTCGGCCCTTCTCAAGAACGAAATATCTCAGCTCTCGGTCGTTGCGCCGAGTCCTCCGTCTCCCTGGCTGACAATGCCGCTGATAGTTTGATAGGCCTGCGCGACCTCATAGAGTGGAAAATAATCACGGGAGACTTCGAACATGTCCAGGTGGTTGATCCCCTTGGATTTATTATGACTCTGCCGAAAGGGTCTTGCTCACATGGCGTGGCTGGCTGTTCTCGGATACCCACGACCCAGGCCCGCACATGCGGGCCCCTTTCTATCCCTCCGCCCAGGCTAACCGCGTCGATAAGACCGCACAGACGCGTCGCGCCGCAGTCTTGCCTCTTCCTTGATCTCAACTACAAACTTCGCTATCGCGCGACTGGAGGACAGGTCAACAGGATCGATTCCTGCAACCGTCAGTTCCTCTACTTGGGTAACTGGGTTGATCAGCTGGACCATAAGCCGGTTATCCGCGTCGATTGTGCAGACACACTGCGTGGGCAGAAATGCTGTCTCGATGATATGACGTAACTCGAGGAGAGAAATCATCGCTCGTTCCTCCGTACTGTTTGACGTTTTGGTGTTTGTCCGCCCCCCATACCTGTCTAATAAATTTAGCCAAACCATGAACGGACGTCGTTCAACCTTGTGCATTTTCCGATGTATGCCACATCGTTACTACGAATGCGCCAATGATGGCCGCATGCCACGAAGGGCAATGTTGCCATCTCAATTATGAAAGGACTTTTTGAAAAGAAGCCCATGAACAAAAGAAAGCTCAACTACAGGATGAGTGCTGGCCGGGTCCAAAGAAGTGATGCAAATGCTGGGTATCGCCGCTCATCCTTGATCGGATACGCCACCACGACTCGCAATGTCCCAAACCGATCAAGAACGGCCACGCAGGCCTATGGCTTCATAGCCAGCCAGTAGCGCCCAGAATCACAGCGCCTGGGTTGCTGGGAGAGCGCTACCTGGCACCGGCTAGGCTTCGTCAGGTTAGGTATGACTCTGTCCCTGCGTCCGCAGTACCGTGACTCGTCAATTGCACGGTCATCGGAGCATAAAGTTGCACGTTCTTGGCAAGCGCACCCAAACCGACACTGGTGGAGCTATCCAGCTTCGCCAGCCACCTGTTTTCAGGACATTTCTCCAATGCGACGGCCCACATCGGCTCAGGCGTGAACCCCATCTCGATGAGAGGCTCGGGACCGATTGCGCTCACAATCAAATTCTCGCCTTCACCGATGGCAGGTGCACGCTCAAGGTCGTAGTAAAGATTGCAATGCCAATCGGTGATGTGCTGCTGCCAACGTGCGAAGCTCCCACCGCCCTTCTGACGATACTCATCGCCCTCCAGCACAGCCAAACCATCGATCGAGTGCATGGCCAGGTAGACAGGGCAACCAGTGTTCAAGGCCTTGAAGCGCTGCGACGTATGGAACCCGCCGACCGAAATAAGCGCGGCCAGTTTTTCCAGGCTGTAGAAATCATTCCACGCGACTGATCACATCATAGCCGCTAATACCGAGGACTTCGCCCCGTTTGCCCATGCCGTTGCTGATGCTTGCCTGCTGATGTTACCCAACGGGGTCAAACACGCCTGAATCGGAGGCGGTGCTTCGGCCAGAAGCAGACGCTCGCAAGTATATTTGGGTGCCTGATCGTTCTACTTGGCGTTGCCTCAGGATATCGGTGGCTGAAGGGAGCTACCATGGGCCTCGTAACCGACTAGGGCAAATGAAACGCTCAGGCTTGCCTGGCTGGAAAGGCGCTGACCTGGCGCTATGCATACGTCCCCCCGACATCTCACGCCTGTAGGCGCGAGCTTGCTCGCGAAAACCCCAAACGATCACGCAACGCCTCAAGGCAAAATCCGATCCCCCCGCCGCACCTTGCTCCATTGCCTACGCCTGCCTCAGAATCAGCCGGCTTGTGCGCTGGGGTGGCCGTATCTAAGTTAGTTCGGTCGCTGAATTGTCCAGTAATCGGGTCTAGTAGCTCACCTTTAGACCTAACAAGTGACACGCTTCATCCATCAGACGCTCTCGTCTGTTTTTAATCGTGACTATGCGTAGGGCGCCCTCGCACGCCCCGGGTTTGTTAGGTTCCACCGGTCTATAAACCTGCGTACAGCTACCGCCCCTATTGTTTAGTAACGATGGGAAAGTGGCCCAAGCAAGGAACTTAACCACGGCTAACGATTCAGCCACCCTCTTCATCGTCGCCCTCAACGCCAGCTACGACCCCCTCATCACCAACAGCTACGAAATCTTCACCAGCGTCAGCACACTCCTGCTCGACCTGTCCGAAGACCTCAACGGCAAACACCGTGACATCTCCCTGGCTATCCACCAACTGAGCGAACTGGGGCGTACTCTTCACCGCTAATCTCCTCGACTGCGAAGCGCCGGCCCTGGCAGATGATCAGCCCTCCAACTCGCCAGCCCGATAAATCGCAGTGTGATTAGGATGACGCCAACACATAAACTGGCATAATATGCCAACGATCGAAAAAACATGTTTGCTCAGAGTTGGAGCTGATGATGGCGACGCGAAACGTTGTACTCACCCCTCACCAGGAACAGGTTATCCATGACCTGGTGCAGTCCGGCCGTTATCAGAATGCCAGCGAAGTGATGCGAGAAGGTTTGCGACTATTGGAACAGCGTGTCGCCGAAGACACCGCCAAAATTGAGGCCCTGCGTCTGGCGACCTCTATCGGCATCATGGACCTTGAGCAAGGGCGCTTTACTCAGTTGAACGAACGGGGTCTGGAGCACTACCTCGAGGGCCTGAGCCTGGAGGCCACCCTCCCCGCGCGCGAGAAACGCTGAACATGCCGCAGTATCGGATTTCCAACGCGGCGCGGGCCGACATTGTCGACATCCTCAGGCTCTCCCAAGCGCAGTTCGGCGATCAAGCACGCCAGCGCTACCAGGCGCTGATCCTCGCGGCGCTGCAAGCGATCGCCGACACGCCTTATCGCATTGGCAGCTATGAACGCGATGAGCTGGTACCGGGCCTTCGCAGCTATCACCTCATCTATTCACGCCAGCAGGCCAAACAGCCCCATGGGGCGGTCAAAAGCCCACGCCATGTCGTGTTTTATCGTGTAGCAAGCGCCGACGTGATCGAGGTCGTCCGACTTCTTCATGACGCCATGGAAGGGCAACTGCACCTGCCCAACGACTGATCGCCAACCGAGCTCAAAGGCTTAGCTGGCAATGAACAGCAAAGGTAAGGCGCCCTCATCTATATGCAACATGAGCGCCCTCGCTGCCATCCGACTCCGTGGCCCGTTGAAGCGAGAAGTGCTGGGGCCGACCGGACTATTGAGCCCCAAGATCAGAGGCACGATGCTCAGCGTTGCGTACCACATTGAATGCTGAACAACCCCCTCTTAAGCGTTTTCCGTGGCTAGGCGCTTGGCATTACGCTCCAGTTGTCGATGGACACGCGTATCGATCTCCCTGGCGACCAGCGCCATTGCAACATCTCGCAGAGCATGAGCATCTCACGATCCCGATTTCAGGACATGTACAGAAAGACAGCCCAGACAACTCCGATTGAGGATATCGACTCATCTAACGACCAAAAGTTTGCCAGATTCGGGTTGGTCATCCAGTATACGGAGGCGCACTGAATACCAGCCACGGCCAGCCAGATCCATGTCAGAAATCGCCATTCGCGATCGCTCGTACACCCTGTGCAATTGGGGGCATAACTGGGGGCACAATTCGATTTTTTCAATCTGAAACTACTGTTCTAGAGCCATGTCAAAATGTTCTTTGGCGACCCTGAGAGTCTGTAGTGATCTTAGGACAGGCTGTGATTCTGATCATTTTTGCCTTTCCACAAACCATGTAGCTCCATTCACTTCCAGTGGATTGCTACATTGGGGGCTCATCTGAGGGCATGCTTCGGGTGGTTTCAAAAGGATGCCCCACTGGCCCATGCTCGAAAAGTCATACACTGATGCTCCCATGCCGCCACCAGCGGGCTCATGCTGGCCGGCAAGGCGGGTGGTCGCTTTAGCAGACGCCAGAACACTCGCAGCACAATCAGAAAGAGCAGGTAGCGACGCCGTCTTCGGTCCAGCCCAGCTGCCTGTGGGCCTGCGCAAGGTCCGACTGCATATCGTGGCTCCATAACCAGTCGAAGCGACTGGCCAGGGTGGTCGACAGGAGAGGCTCACGGTCTCCAACCTGGGGGTCTCGAAACTCGTAGAGTTCACCGGCTTCCCAGGACGTGCGCTGCACACGGCAAGCGCGAGGACGACGGATCGCGTCATATACCTGCAGAACATCCTGGGCGTTGCTTTCCAGCACCCGCTTGTCTCCGAGCAATCGCGCGAGCAGCCAAGCATCTTCGAGCCCTTGGCCGGCCCCTGCGCCTTGATGGGGAAGCATGGCGTGAGCAGCATCGCCAATCAGCCCGACACGGCCATGTGTGTAGCCTGCAAGCTCGTCCAACTCGTGAAGCGCCCACAGCGTCGGCGCGGGAATGCACTCAAGCAATACGCGCACGGCATCGCCCCAATGTGCGAAGGCGTCCAGCATTTGCGCCTGGCTGGTGGTTTTGACCCAGGGTGTGCCTTGCGGCCATACAGGATTGGGGGTCGAGCGATCGGAAACAAAGGCCACCACGTTGATCAACCGACCTTGCTTGACCGGGAACGTGAGGATATGAGCATCGAGCCCCAGGTACATCTGCGGAACATTGATCAGGTGCTCATCGACGCCGGCAGCGCGATACGCTTGGCGCAGTTGCTCGCTGTCGATCATGCCCCGGTAGGCACAGGTGCCGCTGAATCGAGGTGCGACCACAGGCAGGCCGAGCCCCTCAAGTACATAGTCGCGCAGAGATGACTTGATACCGTCGGCTGCGATCAGCAGGTCACATTCGTAGTCAGTACCATCGGTGAATTGAACGCTGACCCTTTCCCCTGCCTCATGCACGCTGACCGCGCGCTTGTCGAAGCGGGCAATTCCGTCCGGTAATTGCTGGGCCAGCGCATCAAGGAAATCGGCGCGATGCACCGACGATTGACCCACGCCATCGGCGATGCTGGCACCGAGGTAGCCGGCATCCACGCCGCGGCGCCATTCAAACCAAATGTCTTGCCAGGGTTGTGGCGTGCGGTCAGCAATGCGCTCATAGGGCGTGCCGATGCCCAGGCCTTCGATGGCACGCACTGCGTTTGCACCGAACGAAACACCGGCGCCGACTTCACCGAAGGCAGGTGCGGCTTCAAATAACGTCACGTCCAGGTGCGGATGACGGCAGAGATCAAGTGCCAAGGCCACGCCAGCGATACCGCCGCCGACGATGCCCACTTGCAAGACAGAATGAGGGCTAGTCATGGAAAAACCTTATGTTTGTTTTTGGAATAGTCCGATCATGACTATTCACAAACCATTGATAAATGCCCTGTCCTACATACAAACTATCACCAGTGTGAATATAAAAATAACTTCACCCGCACATGTGTCCAAGAGAACCCACGATGAATCTGCGCGAGCTGGACCTGAATCTTTTGGTGATCTTTAACCAACTGCTGGTAGACCGAAGTGTTTCTGTGTCGGCTGAAAGCCTCGGCCTGACTCAACCGGCCGTCAGCAATGCGCTGAAGCGTCTGCGCATCACGTTCAACGATGAGCTGTTCGTGCGAACTCCCAACGGCATGCAGCCAACCCCATTCGCAGTGCAACTGGCAGAACCGGTATCCCAAGCGATCGGCCTGTTGCACGGTGCGATAAACCGCCACGACGAATTCGATCCAGCGACCAGCCGAAAACGCTTTGTGGTGGCGATGACCGACATCGGGGAGATTTATTTCGTGCCGCGCCTGATCGACGCGCTGCTGAAACTGGCCCCTGGCATTTCGGTGAGTACGCTGCGAAGCAATGCCCAGCTATCCGAAAGCCTGGCCAGTGGCGAGGTGGATCTGGCCGTGGGGCTGCTGCCAGACCTGCAAGCGGGCTTTTACCAGCGGCGTTTATTTCACCATCGCTATGTGTGCCTGTGCAGAAAAGACCATCCATTGACCCAACAGCCCATGACCCGCGAACGTTTCTGTGAGTTTGGGCACGTCAGGATCGTTGCGGCCAGCACCGGGCATGGCGAAATCGACACGCATATGCAGCGTGCGGGTCTGCAACGTGAGATTCGCTTGGAAGTACCGCACTTTGTAGCGGTCGGGCATATCCTGCAAAACACCGACTTGATCGCGACCGTTCCCGAGCGGTTCGCCAACAGCTGCGCGCAGCCGTTTGGGCTTACCAGCCTGCCGGTCCCGTTGCCCTTGCCCTTGCCCGAGATTGCCATCAACTTATTCTGGCACGGCAAATACAACCGGGACCCCGCCAATAAATGGTTCCGGCAACTGATGTTCGAGCTGTTCAGCGATTAACGGCGCGTGCAGCCTTCACTGCCAATGCGCGCACAACTTGACCAACTCGTCGACCACATAACGCACCTTGGGGCGCAGGTGCGACACTTTGGGCCACACCGCATGCACGTCCACCGCTTCAGGCTCATAGGCTTGCAACACCTCGACCAGCCTGCCCGCCTCGATATCATCCTGGAACAGGCTGCGGGGCATTTGGCAGAGGCCGGCGCCAGCCACCGCGGCAAGAATCATGGCTTCGCCATCGCCAATCTGATGCGTTGAAGGGGGGGCGTAACGGACGGTATGGCCCGCCTGCATCACTCTCCACGCAAGCGGTTGCCCGCGGCGATGGCCGACGATACAACGATGCTGGGTCAGCTCTTCCAGGGTTTGCGGGATGCCGAAGCGCGCAAGATAGTCAGGTGACGCACAAACTGCCCAGCGTTGACGGGTCAATCGCCGTGCTACCAGCCCGCTGGTGTCCTGCAATTCGCCGAAGCGCACCAACAAATCGATACCCTCTTCAAACGGGTCCACCAAGTGATCGGAAAACGTCAGGCTCAATTGAAGCGCCGGGTATTTGTTGGCGATCTCAAACAACAGTGGCGCGACGACCCGCCGTCCGAAGGCCACCGGAACATCAACCCGCAAACGTCCTGAAGGTTCACCACCACCTGGCCCCAGCCCGCTTTCTGCGGTGCCGATTTCCTCCAGCGCCGTTGAACACGCTGCGAAGTAGGCCTCGCCATCAGCGGTCAGGGAAATCCTTCGCGTAGTGCGATGAAATAACTGCGTGCCCAACCGCTCTTCCAGCCGCGCGATGGCCTTGCCCACGGCAGACTTCGACAGGCCCAAGCGCTCCGCTGCCTGGGTGAAACTGGATGAACGCGCCGCCACGACGAAGGTGATGACGCCTTGGAAGGAGTCGATAGGTACCATGACGCACTGCCATTGTAGAGTTTTGGTCTACCCAGATTATAGCTGAAGGCCGTTTATCGCCACAGTATTCAACAGTACGATGGATTCCAGTCAGACAACGGTGCACTTCGCGCACCGCTTCCAGATCAATGTCCTCGAAGGAATACATCATGCCCGTCGTACGTGTGAGCTGGTTCGAAGGTAAAGAACACGCGCAGAAAGCGGCTGTTGCAGCCGATATCACCGAAAGCATTGTTAAACACACCGGTACCGATGCCAGTTACATCTACGTGATCTTCGAAGACGTAGCCGCATCGGATTGGGCAGGCGCCGGCAAGCTGTTCGGGGAAGCCCCCGAGAAATCCTGACGCCCCGACCTGCACCGCATGCTCTGGCTAATCCACCGATGCTGCCTTGCAGGTTTTTGTCATCCCTCTGCCGGAGACCACTATCATGCATCCCTATATTTCCTGCCTGTTCTCACTTGCGGTAAAACCCGCCGAGTTCGCTGAATTCAAACGACTGATTGCTACGATCGTTGCGGCCACCAAGGCTGAGCCGGGCACACTGGTTTACGAATACAGCGTCAACGAAGACAACAGCACCGTGCACATCCTTGAGCGTTATAACGTCGATGCCGTGGTAAGCCACGTCGACACCACGTTTGCGCCTTTCGGCCAGCGTTTCCTGGAGCTGTGCACCATCAAGAGCCTGGTGGTGTACGGCACCCCCGACGCTGAAATCCGCAAGCGCCTGGACCCGTTCGGCGCCGTCTACATGACGCCATTCGACGGCTTCAGCCGCTGAGTTGAAACAGGGCGCAGGCTCAAGAGTGACAACCGTGTCCTGCGCATCACCCGCCCGCACAGAGATCACCATGTCCGTTATCGCCGAAGTAATTAAGTCCCGCATTTCCGCCAACAGCTACGACACTGAACGCTCCTTGACGGACGCCCAGGTCGCCGAGCTGGTCAACCTGGCCACCCACGCCCCTTCCGCTTTCAACCTGCAAAACTGGAAGTTCCTGGCCGTACGCAGCACCGAAGCCAAAGCGCGTCTGCTGCCATTGGCATTCGGCCAGCAAAAGATCATGGACGCCGCCGTGACGTTTATTGTCTGCGGCACCCTGAACCCGCATGTCACCCTGCCCGCCGCATTGAAGCCGACCCTGGATGCCGGAATCATTGACCAGTCGATCTACGACATGTGGTTGGGTGCGGCCCAAGGCATGTACCAGGAAAACGCTCAATTGCAGCGCGACGAAGCCATTCGCTCTGGCTCGCTCGCCGCGATGACCCTGATGTTGGCCGCCAAGGGCCAAGGCCTGGTATCGACCCCCATGATCGGGTTCGATCAGGCTGCGGTGGCCAAGGAGTTCGGTCTGTCGGAGGAAGAAGTACCTGTGATGTTGATCACCGTTGGCTACCCGGGCTCGGCCAACTGGCCACAAAAACCGCGTAAAGCCGTGAACGACGTATTGCAGTTCGTGTAAGCCCTCGCCACTGTGCGTGCCTGGTTCACGCCAGGCATGCCATGGCCTGGGTCAATCGCCTCAACCCTGACCTGCCACAGGCTGTGAAACACAAATGCCATGATTCAAACCCCTGCTTCGTTACGCGCCATCTTAATCGCTGCCTGCCTGGGCTTTCTTGTCGTGCAACTCGACGTCAGCGTAGTGAACGTCGGGCTGGGAGCCCTGAAAGCCGCCTTTAACGCCGACCTCACCGGCCTTCAGTGGGTCATTAACAGCTATGCCTTGCCCTTCTCTGCCTTGCTGATCCTGGGGGGAGCCTGGGGTGACAAATGGGGGGCAAAATCCGTTTTCGCCGCGGGCTTTGCGATATTTACCCTAGCCTCCATCGGCTGCGGCTTGGCCAACAGCATGAGTGTCCTGATCACGATGCGGGTGATTCAGGGCATCGGAGCCGCGTTGCTGATCCCCACTTCATTGACGCTGATCCGTGTGTCATTTCAAGACCCGGACCGACGTCGATCTGCCGTCGCGCTCTGGGGGGCTTGCGGCGGAATAGCGCTGGCTGCCGGGCCGGTAATCGGTGGTTTGATGATCGAGTACTTTGGATGGCGAAGTGTCTTTCTGCTGAATATTCCAATCGGTCTGCTGGCGATCATGCTAATCCTGCGCTACGCACCCGCATCCCCTCGGGTCGATAAACACATCGATATTCCGGGCCAGATCAGTATTGCTGTGTGCCTTGCATCCTTAACCTACGGCTTGACCGAGTCGAGTGCGCAAGGCTGGAGCGCTGAGACGCTGACAGCCATGGCTGTTGCGCTGGCCTGTGCGGCAGCGTTCGTTGTGATCGAACGTCACGTCAAGGATCCCATGCTACCGACACGCCTTGCCCGCAATAAAGTGCTCGGCAGCATGGCGCTGGCCGGTGCTGCGATTAATTTGACGTTTTATGGCGCAGTGTTCGTGTTCAGTATCTACTTTCAAACCTTCCTGCACTACGACGCGTTCAAAACCGGGGTGTCATTCATCCCCTTGACGGCGGTGCTGACCCTTTCAACCCTGCTCTCCTCACGCTTCGCCAAACGCTTCAGCGCCACACGCATCATCACCACGGGCTTTAGCGTTCAGATCGCAGGTTTTCTCGTACTGTCGCAAATCACGGCGCAAGCCTCCCCATGGCTGCTCAATGGCGCACTGATGCTGGTCGGCATTGGCAGCGCAATGTCGGTGCCGTCCATTACCAATTCGATGTTGTCGTCTGTATCCCAGCACGATGCAGGGATCGCCTCGGGGTTGATGGCTTCTGCCAGGCAGTTGGGCGGCGTGTTAGGCGTTGCCGTCTCGGGAATATTGATTGCGCATGATGACGTGGCGTCGTTCTCGCAAGGGATGGCGAACGCAATGCTGTTGTCTGCGTTCGCCTTGCTGGTCTGTATCGGGGTGAACCTGTACGTATCCCGCCAGCCCTGAAGGCCGGCTAGACGATATCGTCCACTACGCCACCGTCGACTCTTAACGAAGCGCCGGTGGTCGCCGATGCCTGCGTGGAGCAGACATACACGATCATGTTAGCCACTTCCTCAACGCTGGCGGCACGCCATGAAAGGCGAAATCGAGCTGGCGCCCTTTGTCACCCACACCATGCCACTGGAACGCATCAATGAAGCGTTCGACCTGATGCATGAAGGCAAGTCGATCCGCACCGTCATCAAGTACTGATGTGAGGTCCGGGGGCGGCAAATCCCTCGGGCGATGCTGTCAGCATCACGGCACATGCCGACAAGCTCGCCATTGTGGACAAGAACGCAGCCATTCCGCGCCACGCCTGCACTGCGTGCCACGCGCACCTGTACGGACGTATCGAGAACAAGGATACCGTCGACAGTCTATTCTGCAAGACTTGAATCCTCTTGATCGGGGCGCTGACGCATGAACTCACTCTGGATCGCACTGGCCATTTTTGGATGCCTGGTTGCTGCTTCGCTGCTCATGATGCAGTGGTACCCCAAGCTGGCGGCCCACCACAGGGATGACGAGACCAACACGGTCATTCGTCTGGTCGCGAATATTTTTGTGGTCATGACGTCACTGGTCTTCGGGCTGATGATCAACTCCGCCAAGAACACCTTTGAGTCCATTGATGCGAATTTCCACGGGTACGCAACCAGCCTGATCATTTTTGACCGGACGCTGCGTGCCTACGGAGAAGCAACACAAGACACAAGGAGCCGCCTGGTCACTTATCTTGAGCGAGCGATCGAGACCCCCTATCGCGGTGACGAAGCATTGCAGCACCGTAACAGTGAGGCGGCTAAATACCTGGACGACATCGGGAAGTCATTGACCGGTATAAAACCCCCGGATCGTTTTCACGAAACGATGCTCCAGGATATTCGCCAGCAATACCGTTCGCTCATCGAGCAACGCTGGAGGATCGTCGAGCAGTCGGAGGGTGCAATTCCCGGCCCATTGATCGGGATGCTGGCCGCCTGGTTGACGCTGATCTTCGCGAGTTTTGGCTACCGCGCCCCCAGGAACCCGATGGTCATCGGGATGTTCATCATCTCGTCATTGCTGATCGCAGCGTCTGTTTACCTGGTGTTGGACATGGATGTGCCCTTCCATGGCCCCATCCAGATATCCGACGAGCCCCTGCGCAGGGCGCTGGCCGTCATGCAGCTCTAAAAGGTAGCACTCACCGCCGCCTATCCGGGCATCAACATGATTCTTGGCGTGACCGACCGGGCTGTCGAGTTTGTCGGTGAAGGTATCGACTTTACGTTGCGTATTGGCGAGTTACCGGATTCAACATCGATCGCACGCCCTATCGCGATGGCCACCGTGGTGACGTGTGCAGCGTTCGAGTACCTGTACGGCATGGCGAACCACAGACACTCGACGACCTGGCCTCCCATCACGGCGTCAACTTCTTGTCCGGTCAGAGCAACAGGACCTTGCCCTGGCATTTCTCGATAAAGGGCCAGGATCGGGCGTTTGAGAGTAACGCTGGGATCACCGTGGCCGAGCATTTGGACAGTCTCAACCTGGTAGAGATTCTGAGGCCGCATAGGCCAGCCCCTCGCCCTTTGGCGTTGCTGTACCCGAGTCGGGCGCATTTGGCGCTTGGCGGCAGGTAGCCGATTGTTGTCTGTCGTGAGGGGCAGCAATCGGCCAGAAGCGGACGGTCGGATCAGGTCCAGTTTGGCACTAAAAAAGGCGGTCGATCGACAAACCTCACCTGGAGCCTTAGGCTCAACTACAACACAAATCTTAAAACAAGCAGCGACTGTCGCCGGTAAAAGAAAAGTCGCTTGCCCCAAGGTATTCCAAGGAGTGGTATGGGCATTTTGGATCGGTTGTTTGGTGGGCGCTTTACCATGCCTCCACCCGAGGAAACTAACCTTAGCGCTTCAGCGATCATGAAAGAATTACGGCCCGGCCCACCCGATCCCGCACAGAAAAAGGCACTCGAGACTTTTGCCCTGGCGCTGTTGGCGGTGGTTCCAGAAAAAGAAGGCGCCAGACTTGTCAGGCGCGTCATGCGCAGATACGCGATGGGAGATGACGCATGCAGTGCTTTCACAGATGGATTGTTGGATGGTTCAAAGGCACAAAAACTTGAACACCTCGTTTTAATGAGCCTGGATTGGAAAGGTTTTGATGGGTTTGAATATCAGGTTCCTTATCTGGTTAGCGCCAACCAATTGAAAGAGCCCTACGTCTACGTGCGAAACGGTGCCTCATCAATGCCAGAGGTGCTTGATGAATTCGACCGATGGTTGGTTCGGTTTGGTAAACGTTATCTTCACTTGGACTCCGGTGGTGAAAATTACGATGGTTTTATTGTTGACGCTGACCGGGTGGAAGAGACCATTGAGTTGGCCAGCCGTGCGGGCATTAAAGTCAGTCTCGAGAACTTCTGACGTTGAGCAGTGCATAAGCGAAAATGGGCGGTGTGACGACCGTGGTGTCAGTGTTTCCGAAAGGCCGCTGTGGGTCGATTCCGGTCTGTTTCGACTGACTGGTTTGGGTCGATTGCTGCCGGTCGCGAAAGGCAGCAACCGGCCCAAAGCGGACTGTAGACAGATAGCTGCTGGCATTCCTACGCTGGCATTCTAGTAATCACACAACGCTGAAAAGGAACATTCATGTTGGTCATTCAAATTGATCGGGATAGCGTGCATGCAGGGGATGATCTGGAAAGTCGTAGGACTTCAATCAGGCTTGATCCAGCAGTAACACTGCGCGCTTTGTTCGAAACGATCCAAGGTATGGGTTACCTGCCTGGCATCAGTGGAGGCAAGGCGACGTGGATTATTTGTTCGTCTGGCAAACACATAGGTGTTTTAGCTCAGCAATGGCCAGAAACTAAATTGTTAATCCCCGCCGAGAGCTTCCTGAGTCAGTATTTTGGGGATACCGAACCTCGCCTTCTGTTCAGATATTGGTGCCAGGCAGATCCAGACCATGTCTTTTCACAGATCAAAGCTGGAAATGAACCGCCGTCTCGATTTTAGGACTGGCGGGGGCTACCTACTGATCAAGAAGCTAATATGTCTGCTTTGGGTTGTGGCGGCCTGTTGCAAAGGTGAGCTACCGATCTATAGCTGCATCCTTTCGTTATCAGAATCAGGTCGAAGGCTCACACCGATAAGCTAAAGTTTTTCGTACACCACCTCGAATTCTTCACCCAATTCCTGTTGGACGGATTTCAGTAATTTAGCGGCGGCCTCGTCAAATCTTGCGTAATCGTCTGCACTCCAAGGGCCGGGATCAGGTGGATAGTCCCAGTTCAGCGAGGTGTCATGCCACTGTGAAAGTTCGTTAAGCATTGCCTGGACTTCGTTACTGAGTGGTAGCCTCTCTTCAATAGGCCCTACAGAAAATTTTTCCCGGGCAATAGTGTTTCCACACCAAAGGCAGCCTCCGCCCCATTCGAACATTAAGCGAACTCGATAGCGTTTTGCCCTCATCATTGGGCTCCATTTTTTTGTGGGTAAATGGTGCGCACAATAGCGCTGGCAAAGATATCCACGCTAGGCAGGCAACTGTTACGACAGTCAGCAATGGGACGTTTTCTGTCTGTCCCTAGGGGCAGAAAACGACCCTTAGCAGACGTTAGAGCAGGGTAAATAAATTCCTCCCCTTTCTCCGCAGACTGAAACAGCACGGCGTTTACAAGCCTACTGGCGCCGGGCAAGACAGGATTGATTAAGGCTCAGTGTGATGACACGAATGGCGACGGGGTTGTCGGTGCCGGCAACGCATAAGTCTGTTTCATCCATGCCACCTCCGCTATCGGTGTGCGGCCGAAGAGGCGCTTGAAGTCGCGGCTAAATTGCGAAGCACTTTCATATCCCACCAGAAATGCCGATTTGGCCGCTGTCAGGTCATTACGCAGCATCAGTAATCGCGCTTGATGCAACCGCGTCGACTTGAGGTACTGCATAGGCGAGGAATCCGTCACCTTACGAAAATGTAGATGAAAGTTAGGCACACTCATCTGCGCTTCCTGGGCCAGGGCTTCTACATCCAGATGCTCGTGGTAACAGCGGTGGATTTTGTAAATGGCACGCGTCACCTTGCCGAATTGACCCCGCTGGGCGATGGCCGCGCGTAGGGTGCCGCCTTGTTCGCCGGTGAGGATGCGGTAGTAGAGTTCGCGCAACATCGCCGGGCCAAGGATTTGCGCGTCGGTGCGGTCGCCCATGACTTCCAGAAAATGCAGGGTGGACTGGCGTAGCGGTTCATCCATGGGCGAGGCGTACATGCCCATAGGCTGAGCCACTCTTATGTTGAATACGTTATCTACCTGCTCAATTAGCTCGCCGGCCAGGGCGAAATCCAGACGCAGGTAAATCGCCAGCATTGGCTCCGCCTCGCTAGCATCGGTCTCCATTGTAAAAGGCACTGGCACCGACACCACCAGATAATGCTGGGCGTCATAGACGTAAATTTCATCACCCAGATAACCGCGTTTCTGCCCCTGACAGAGAATGACAATTCCCGGCTCATACAAAACCGGCGTGCGCGTCAGCGGCCGGTTGGAACGCAGAAAACGCACATCATCCAGCGGGCTCAGGTTGTAACCCTCCAACGGTGCAAGCTGGCTCATCAACTGCACGATACGCGCTGTGCTCGGGTTCTCGGGTTTCTGCATCAACTATACGTCCTCCCCTTTCATGCTCAGCCGTCCGTAGAACAGCTAAGCGTCTCCCATTGCTCAATACTCTCCGCCGTCCGGTGCAGCTTGTCACGCACCAGAGCCAGGGCATCGCTGCCCAACAGCAGGTGAGCCGGTGGGTTGGGGCTCGCGATAATCGTCAGCATCGCGCGTGCAGCTTTTTGTGGATCGCCCAGTTGATGGCCGCTTTTTTCCTCACGGGCTTTTCTTACCGGGTCGAAAGTCGCATCGTAGTCACTGATGCTGCGCGGCGTACGCTGCATCGAACGACCTGCCCAGTCCGTTCGGAACGACCCCGGCGCCACAGCCGTGACAAAAATATTGAAGGGTGCAAGCTCCTTGCTCAACGTGTCAGAGATGCCCTCCAGCGCAAATTTGCTGCCGCAGTAATAAGCAATGCCCGGCATGGTGATATACCCGCCCATGGACGTGATATTAAGGATATGCCCCGCCCGCCGCTGGCGAAAATACGGCACGAATGCCTTGGTCATCGCCACCGCGCCGAATACATTGACGTCGAACTGGCGGCGCATTTCCGCCAACGACGACTCCTCGAAAATCCCCTCGTGGCCATACCCCGCGTTGTTAACCAGCACATCCACAGGGCCAAACTGATCCTCAACAGCGGCGACCACTGCGTCAATGGCATTAAAGTGGGTAACGTCCAGCACCACACAATGGGCCCGACCAGGCGAGAGCGCCTGGAAGATTGCCAAAGATGATTCGCTGCGGACAGTGCCGATCACTCGATGGCCTTGGGCGAGAGCTTCCTTAGCCAGGGCCTGGCCAAAGCCGCTACTCACGCCGGTGATAAAAATGGTTTTTTCTGCACTCATGGGACGCACTCCTGAAGATATAAGGTGAGGCCATGCTAGGGCGGAGAGGGGTTGGGGACTATGCCGAATTGGATTTTAGTATTGCCTGATTCTATCGAAGTGCTCGGTGAGCAACCTGAAGTCTGATGACAGGAAACGAGACCAAAGGAAGAAAGGGAACGGATTTCTCTACCCTGCTTTGAACGTCAACTATTGGCCGATAGCTGACTTTCTGATTGGAAAGGCCGAGCTGGAAGGGCTGATGGGCAGCTAGTACGCTTGAGTCCCTCTAATGATAGGAACCTGACATGGGACATGATTCATCGTTGCAGATCGAACGCGCCGCTTATGAGGAGTTCGTCCGGCTTTGGAGTCAAGGAAGCTTCGAACATCAGCGACTGGGCCAAGCGTTTTACAACTACTTCAATCTACACAAACTTACCGATCAGGCCGGATTACACGGTCTATATGAGGCCGACGGTGATAAAGCCTCACGCTTGATCTTGAGGCTTTTCCATTTTCACTGAGTGGAAGCTATCGACCCAAAGCTGTCTGTCAGCACAGGCAGAAGTCGGCCAATAGCGGCGACGTCTTTCGGGTGGAGTCTTCACCCACTACTCTGGCCATTCTTGCCCGAATTTTTGTGACTAGAAGTCTGGAATGTCTTTCTCCTTTGGTGCTCGGCATGTGGCTAATGCAAGCTTGTGGGAGGCGTTGAAAACTTTCGTAAGCAAGTGTCTAATTGATGGGGTAAATCAATAAAACTGCGGAGCCGTAGTAAGGAGGAGTTGTGAAATTAAAGTCCATAATTAATGCTATGGCGCAGACCTGTTTTAGTAAAAATACGAAGAAAACCTTCAATCCATTCAGTAAGTATTATGACGAAAAATCGGGAGTTTTCTGTATTGGCAACATCCCTCTTAGGATCAAGCAAGAAGCCTGCTCCATAATCGAAGGGAAATTAGGTGAAAAAGCGCGATTCGATCAAAAATACGTTGATAGATTGGGGTTGTCGCAAGACGGGAGAAAAATTTTTGACCGTGCATTACAAGGACTATCTCTCTACATATCAAAGTTGATTGGCGAGGAAGGCCGAAAAAAAATCAACCTCTCTATCCATGGCAGTGCGCAGTTATTTTTGTACCCTCGCTAAAATTCAACGCCTGGATACGACCTTCACATGATGAAAAAGATAATACTGCATTAATTTTCATCAATATCGGAGTCCTATTTGAAAACCTCAATAGGCTCCACACTTCATACTCTATGCCTGGGTTTCTCGAACTGTTATGGCACGGCAAACTGGCACCGGACATATCTTTCAAGGAAAATCCTGGTTATTTGAATAACCTATCACCTAACCCAATATTCAGAGCGATAGCCACAGAAATCAGCGTGAAGGCATCCATGCTCGTTATCTTTCATGAATATGCTCATTTTCTCCGTGGTCATTTATCGTACTTAAGGGTGGAGCTATCTCACTCTGGAGAGATTCACGAAGCACCTGACAGCGAGCCGGCAGAGTCATTAGATAATTCTATTCGACGAGTCCTCGAAATGGACGCCGATCAAAAGGCTGGTAGTTTCGCTTCTACGTTCTGGCGAATGCTTGACCATCCTGCCGTATCCCCCGAAGACTGTAGGAATGAATCCTTCTCGATGGAATTTATATCTGCTGTCTTATCAAACAACTTGATACTTGGGCAATATGATTTCTCAGATCGATATTATAGCCCGCTCTGGCGAGCCCAGCACATAATAGAATTTTTCTACATTGATTTTTTTCATGTTGACAAGAACCTTCCCAAAGCTGAGAGACAGAGCAAGCGCAATCTAATAAGTAATGAAATGTATCAAATTCAACTTAAGCTGATCTCTGAGCACGAGCGAGTATATAGAATAATGGGGTGGGGTGAGGGGCTATCTTTTGAGCGTGTAGAGCGGGATATTGATACATTGCTGGGCGAGGACGAGGCCGCCCTAAAAGAGTTACAGCCTGCACTTGAAAAGTATATGCCTTTTAATTTTTTTTCATCAAAGACCTAAAGGCCAAGATCAATATTAGCTATTGAGAGGGCACCTAAAAATACATTGGAGTAATGCATGGCTCTGAGTTGACGACTGATTCGGAGCCATTATGCTGAAGTCCAGTGGATTAGTTAATTACTGTTTCCAGTCGTAGCCGCTTGCGGGTGAGCGTCCGCTTTTGGCCGATAGGAGCCAATTAAACCAGCCCACCCCTCCTAGTTATCTACCCCAACACACCCACCCAACACCACCGGCAACCTCTCCTGCAAAAAAACCACCCAAGTACGCACCTTCGCATCCAAAAACCGCCGCGACGGGTACACCGCGAAAATCGTCCGCTCACGCAGCCGATACTCAGGTAGCAGCCGCACCAGCGAGCCGTCCTTCAGCGCCGGGTACGCGCTGAAAAACGGTAGCAGGCTGACCCCCATCCCCTCTTGCGTAGCCTTGACCATCGCATCGGCAACGTTGGTCCTGAAGGTGGTGCCGGGCGGAATGCTGATGGCGCCCGCCTCGTCCTGGAACAGCCACTCATCCTCCTGGAAGTCCTGCAGGTGCAGGCGTCGATGCTCCAGCAGTTGGCGGGGATGTTCCGGTACGCCGTGCTTGGCCAAGTAGCCGGGGGCTGCGCAGGGCACACTGAACAGTTGGCCGATGGTCTGGCTGACCAGGGCGGAATCCGGGAGTGCGTGGGCGATGGAGATGACGACGTCGTGCCCTTCTTCGAGGGGGTCGGGGGTGTGTTGGGAGAGGGTCAGTTCCAGGGATACGTCGGGGTGGAGTTCGCTGTACCGTGCGATCAAGGGGGTGATGAGTACGCCCAGGCCGCTCATGCAGTGCACGCGCAGGTGCCCGCGGGGGTTGAGGTGGGCGCCGCTGGCTTCGGCGCTGGCGTCCCTGACGTCGTCGAGGATGCCACGGCAGCGCAGCAGGAAGCGTTCGCCGGACTCGGTAAGGCTCAGGCGCCGGGTGGTGCGCTGCAGCAGGCGCGCCTGCAGATGGTGTTCGAGGTCGGCGACCAGTCGTGAGACTTGCGCTCCGGAGAGGTTCAACACCTCTGCCGCTGCAGCAAAACTGCCGCTGTCGACCACTTGGGCAAATACCCGCATGCCGTTGAACAGGTCCATCAGCGGCGGGCCTTTATTGCTACATAATGCGTACGGGTCATTTACCGGTTCCTGTCTTTAACGCGGCGCTGCAGCCACTACACTGGAGCCTACTGACAGAGGACCCCAGCATGAATATTCGATTTCTCAGCCTTATCCTGCTGTTCACCGCCACCGGGGCTTTCGCCGCCGGCAGCAATGACAGCCAGCCGCTGGATATCCAGCACATCGTTTCCATCACAGCGGTGCCCGGCAGTTGCCAGGTGGAGCCCGCCACCCTGGTTTACCTCGATAGCCAGGGCACAAGCCACACCGTTGAGTACACGGTGATGGGCACCTGCCAGGGCGGGATTTAAAGCAGCTTCCAGGTGTAGCTGAGGATCAGCCGGTTCTCGTCGATGTCGCTGCGGTAGTTGGAACGCGCCATCACATTGCGAATCCGAATCCCCAGGCCGCTGAGCACGCCGCTTTGCACCGCGTAACCGATGTCGAGGTCACGCTCGCGGTCCTTGCCCTCGTAGCCAGCCCCCGTGTTCACGTTGTCGCCGGTGATGTAGCGCACGGTGGTGGTCAGCCCCGGCAGGCCCAGCGCGACAAAATCATAGTCGTAGCGCACTTGCCACGAACGCTCGTCGGTGTAGGCAAACTCGTAGGTGGGCACCTCGTTACCCAGCGGGGTGATGTTGGCAAACACACGCGGGAAGGCACTGTCGCCGTACATCGCCTGATAACCGAGGTAGAAGGTGTGGCCGCCTCGCTTGGCCGACAGCAGCGAGAAAAACGCCTGGTTGTCGATCTTGCCAAGCAATTGGTCACCGTCCTGCCGCGCATCGTAATAGCCCAGGTTGGCCCCCAGCACCCACGATCCGATCGGCTGGCTGTGCTTGAAGCCGACAAAGTCCTGGGCGTAGATGTCCTTCAGTTGGCCGTGCCAGAGGCTGACGCTGGTGCGGTTACTGTTGAAGGCGTAGTCGCCGCCCAGGTAGTTGAAGGCATCACTGTCGGCCGTGCGTTGCGGCACATGACCGAGCATGGCGATCATCTTTTCGTCCCCGGCCTCGTTACGCAGGCGGGTGCTGGTCAAATGCCCGGCCTGCAGTGTGAGGCCGCTGATCTCGCTGGAACTGATGCTAAGCCCCTGGTAGCTCGGCGGCAACAGGCGAATGTCGCTGAAGGCAAGCACCGGCAGGTTGGGCTGCAGTTCGCCGACCTTCAGCTCGGTCTTGGACAGGCGCGCCTTGAAGGTCAGGCCCAGCCGGCTGTAGTCGTCGGCGGCGCGCCCGTCGTCCTTCACCGGCAGCAAGCCGGTATTGACGCGATCGGGGCTGCTGTCGAGCTTGAGGCCCAGGGTGCCCAGTGCATCCAGGCCAAAGCCTACCGGGCCTGCGGTATAACCGGACTTGTAGGTGAGGATGAAACCCTGGCCCCACTCCTCTGCCCGGGATTGTTTGTTGGCCCCGACGATGTCGGAGAAATCGCGACTGAAGTAATAGTTGCGGGCTTGCAAGGTGGCCGTGGAATCCTTGAAGAAACCACCCTCGCCAGCCGTCGCCGCAAGGGGCATGCCCAGCAGGGCAAGCCAGATACGTTGTGTGTGCATGTCGTTGCTCTTAGTTATTGTTATCGACGGTGGGTGCAGGTCACAGCGCCTGTGCGGTCGGAAAGGCCACGCGGTTGCGGCGCTCATTCAGGGCGAACACCGTCATCGCCAGTGCCGCGATGGCACCAGGAATGGCAAAGGCCATGAAATTCAGTTGCAGCGGCAGCTCGATCGCCATCAGCGCACCGCCCAGCAGCGGTCCGACGATCGCACCGTTGCGGCCGATGCCGGAGGCCCAGCCCAGGCCCGTGGCGCGTATCGACAAGCCATACAGTTGCGCCGCCCCCGCATACAACAGGATCTGCGTACCGATGGTGGTCGCCCCTGCAACAAAGATCAGCAGGTACAACACCGGCATCGGGCTGTTGATGCCCAGCAGGCTGATCGAGATAACCCCGGCAATAAAGAACGCGATCGTCACGGTCACCAGGTTCATGCGGTCGCCCAGGCGGCCGCCTATGAGGGCGCCCGCCATGCCCCCCAAGTTCAAGGCCACCAGGAACGACAGGCTCGACCCCAGGCTGTAACCGGCGCCGGCCATCAGCTTGGGCAGCCAAGAACTCAGTGCGTAGACCATCAGCAGGCAGCAGAAAAACGCCGTCCAGATCATTGCCGTGCGCACCGCCAGACCATGGCGAAACAGCTCCACCACCGAGGCGCCTTTGCCCTTGATGTCGGTGACGACCAACTCATCTTCGGCGTTGATCAGGGTGCCCGGCGACAGGCGAGCGAGCAGAGCGCGGGCCTGTTCCGTGCGGCCCTGGCGGATCAGGAAGCCAATGGATTCCGGCAGCCAGTACACAATCAGCGGCAACAGCAGCAGCGGGATCACCGCGACAAAGAACATCGACGACCAGCCGAAGTGCGGCAGCATGAAAATCCCTACGCTGGCGGCCAGCATGCCGCCCAGGGAGTAACCGCTGAACATGAACGCCATCAGGGTGCTGCGGACTTTTTTCGGTGCGTATTCATTGATCAGCGCGGCGGCGTTGGGCATCAGCCCGCCGCAGCCTAGCCCGGCGATGAACCGGCAGATGCCGAACTCGGTGGGGCTGCTGGCGAAGCCATTGATCACGGTGGCGACGCTGAACAGCGCGAAGCAGAACACAATGCCTTTCTTGCGGCCGAAACGGTCCGCCAGGGTGCCAAAAATCAGCGCACCGAACATCATGCCGAACAACGCATAGCTGCCCAGGGCGCCAGCCTGCAAGGGCGTGAGCCCCCATTCGCGCATGATCGAGGGCAGGACCACGCCGTAGATGAACAAGTCATAGCCGTCAAAGATCAACAGCACCGCACACAGGCTCACGATCAGCCAGTGGAAGCGGTTGAACGGAGCGTTATCAATAATCGAATGGACATCATGGGTACGCATGGCAGTGCTCTCTTTATTGTTGTTGTGAGTCAGTGTCTGCAGGTAGAACGCGCTTCAGCCGAGGTCGCCACCGCCCACCGGCAAGGTCACGCCGGTGATATAGGAAGCTTCGTCGGACGCCAGGAACAGGATCGCGCCGGCCTGTTCGTCGATGCTGCCGTAACGCTTCATCGGGCTACTGTCGAGGGTCTGGTCGACAATCTGCTGGTACCACACGCGCTCCTGCTCGCTCTGCGGCTGGCTGTTGCGCGGGATGCGCCGTGGTGGTGCCTCGGTGCCACCAGGCGCGGTGGCGTTGACGCGAATGCCGCTGCCCGCGGTTTCCAGGGCCAGGCAGGCAGTGAGTGAATTCACACCGCCCTTGGCCGCACCGTAGGGCACGCGGTTAACTCCACGGGTGGCGACGGACGACACATTGACGATGGCGCCGCTGCCCTGTGCCAGCATGTACGGCAGCACGCAATGGCAGCACCACAGCGTCGGGAACAGCGAACGGCGCACTTCAGCTTCGATCTCTCGTTCGGCGTAATGCTCGAAAGGCTTGGCCCATATAGTCCCGCCGACGTTGTTGACCAGAATGTCGATACGCCCGAACTGCGCCTGGGCCGCGGCCATCACCCGCGCGCACTCGGCGTGCTGTTCAAGGTCCGCAGTCAGGAGCAGTGCGCGTGCATGCTGCAACTCATGCACGAGCTCGGAGCGATCCACTGCCACCAGCCAGGCGCCCTCCTCCAGCAAGCGCTCGGCGACGCGACGGCCAATGCCCTGGGCGGCGCCGGTGACCAGCGCGACTTTGTTGTTGAAACGTTGAGTCATGGGCAGGTCCTCAGGCGGCATCGCTGCTGGCAATAGCGTTGGGGGTGAATTTCTCGTAATGGAAACTGGCCGGGCTCACGCCGTGCGTCTTGAAGTGTTGGCGCACCGCATCGACCATGGGGGGCGGCCCGCACAGGTACACGTCGACATCACCGTCATTGAGCACCTCGCTGGCCATGTGCTGGGTGACATAGCCCTGGCGGGGATGCGCGGTCTGTGGGTCGGCCACGCAGGTCACGAAGTTGAAGCCGGGCAACCGCGCACTGAACGCCTGCAGTGCCTCGACCATCACCAGGTCCTGGTCCCGCGTGACGCCGTAGATCAGCGTGATCGGGCAGGTTTCCCGACGCTGTGCGAGCACTTCAAGCATCGACAGGAACGGCGCCAGCCCGGTGCCACCGGCTAACAGCAAGAGTGGCCGCGCCACTTCACGCAGGAAGAAACTGCCCAGTGGCCCAGTCATCGGCACGCTGTCACCCGGCTGGGCGCGTTGCAGCCAGCCGCTCATCAACCCGCCCGGCACGTGCTTGATCAGAAAACTCGTGCGCCGCTCACCCGGGCCGCTGCTGAACGAATACGAGCGCGTCTGCCCGCTGTCGGGCACGCCAATGTTCACGTACTGGCCGGGCAGGAACACCGGCGCCTGATCCAGTTCGAAACTGACCTCCAGTGCGGCATCGGCGTGGCGGGTGATACCGGTCAGCGTCGCGGCAAAGTGCGTGGTGCCGGTCTTGCAGGCGCTGGACGGCACCGGAACGGCGATCACGCAATCGGACTGCGGCACCATCTGGCAGGTCAGCACCTGGCGTGCCTGCGCCTCATCCGCGCTCAAGGCGTCTTCGATGTAATCGTCGCCCAAGTCATAGGTGCCGGTTTCGCAATGGCATTTGCAGGTCCCGCACACGCCGTCCGAGCAGTCCATGGGCAGGTTGATGCGTTGGCGGAAGGCCGCGTCGAGTACCTTCTCGCCCTCCTTGCAATCGATGAAACGCGTGACCCCATCTTCAAAGTTCAGGGCAATGGCGTACGTCATGGCAGTGTCCTCAGATGTGGTAGATGTCGATGACCTGGTGGATGTAGTCGTTTTTCAGCACCACCTTCTTGCGCGTGATCAGCGGCTGTTCGGCGCGCGTATCGAGGCGGTAGAACGAGGTACCGAAATAGCTGTCCGTGGTCTTGTAGCGGTGACTGAGGGTGTGCCAGTTGAATCGCAGCTCCACCTGCGCGCCATCGTCGGCGAGCACTTCGAGGTTGCTGATCATGTGCACGGTGCGCGGCTCCGGTGTGCTGGCGCTGGAGCGCTCGGTCTTGATCCGGAAGATGCGGTCTTCGAGGCCGTCGCGGCTCGGGTAATAGATCAACGAGATCTCACGTTGCGGGTCTTCGGTGAGGGTGTCGTGATCGTCCCAGGCGGGCATCCAGTATTCGACTTTGGGTGAGTAGCACGCCAGCCACTCATCCCACTGGCGGTCGTCCAGCAGGCGCGCTTCGCGGTAGAGAAAATCCAGCAGGCGGTCACGGGACTGGCTCATCACAACACCTCCCGGTCGCTGGCGATCAGGCCTTGCTGCTCGCGTTCGATTGCGCGCTGCAGGCTTTGGGCCCAATGCGCATGCTGGCGTACGAACAACCCCTCGTCTTCGGTCTTGACCCCGCTGAGCTGCGGGTGCATGCCCATGGCCTTGGCATTTTCATCCGCGCCTTCAACCCATTGCTTGGCGCCACGACTGAGGTCGTTCCACAAGGTGCTCGCGCCCTGGTAGCCGGTCTGGCAAGCGCGGAACTCTTCCAGGTCATCCGGGGTGCCCATGCCACTGACGTTGAAGAAATCTTCGTACTGGCGGATACGCGTGGCGCGCTCCTGGGCGCTCTCGCCAATCGGGGCCATGCAGTAGATCGTCACTTCGGTCTTGTCGACCGCGATGGGCCGCACCACACGGATCTGGGTGGAAAACTGATCCATCAGGTACACGTTCGGGTAGAGGCACAGGTTGCGGGTCTGGTCGACGATAAAGTCGGCACGCGCCTGGCCCAGGCGTTCGGCGAGCGCCTCGCGGTGGGCGTGCACGGGGCGCACCTCCGGGTTGAGCAGGCGCGTCCACAGCAGGATATGCCCATGCTCGAAGGCGTAGACGCCGCCCAGGCTTTTCGACCAGCCGTTGGCGTCTACGGTGCGTGTGCCTTCGGCCTCGTAGTTGCGCCGGCCCATGGTTGCCGAGTAGTTCCAGTGCACCGAGCTGACGTGATAACCGTCGGCGCCGTTCTCGATCTGCAGCTTCCAGTTACCGTCGTAGACGTAGGCCGAACTGCCGCGCAACACCTCCAGGCCCAACGGTGCCTGGTCGACCATCTGGTCGATGATCACGCGGGTTTCGCCCAGGTAATCGCTCAATTCCGGGACGTTGTCGCTGAGGCTGCCGAACAGGAAACCCCGGTAGTTTTCAAAACGGGCCAGGCGCGTGAGGTCGTGGGAGCCGTCGCAGTCAAAGCTGTCCGGGTAGGCACCGGTCTTGGCGTCTTTGACTTTGAGCAGCTTGCCCGCATTGCTGAAGGTCCAGCCGTGGAAGGGACACGTGAACGACCCCTTGTTGCCTTGCTTGCGCCGGCACAACATGGCGCCGCGATGGGCGCACGCGTTGACCAGGCCATGCAGGCTGCCGTGCTTGTCGCGCGTGATGACCACGGGCTGGCGGCCGATCCAGGTGGTGAAGTAGTCGTTGATCTCGGGCACCTGGCTTTCATGGGCCAGGTAGAGCCAGCCGCCTTCGAAGATATGCTTCATCTCCAGGGCGAACAGCTCGGGGTCGGTGAAGATGTCGCGGCGGCAGCGAAACACCCCGGTGGCGGGATCTTCCTGAACGGACTCGCGCAGTTGCCGGGCGAGTCGGTCGAGTGTACTGGTCATGGGGCAGGCCCTCCGTTGTTCTTGTATCAGGCGCCCTCACCGTACGTGGCCGTCCTGCTGGCCAATATCCCTTTTCTGCAAATCACTATCCGCCGGGCGCACGCCGCTTATCGGTGGCGTTTCCAGGTCTGCGAAGGCAACTCGCCAAAGCGCTGGCGATAGGCCTCGGAGAAGCGTCCCAAGTGCATGAAGCCATGGTCCAGCGCCACCTCGGTGACGCTGCGCGCGGTCCCCAGTTGCAGGCGTGCGTGCACCCGCTCAAGCTTGCGCCGCCTTACGTAGTCGCGGGGTGACAGGCCCACCTGGCGTTCGAACAGGCTGTACAACGAGCGCTCGCTGACCTTGGCCACTGCCATCAGTTGTTCGAGGCTGATGTCGTCGGTGAGGTGCTGCTCGACGAACTCGCGCACAGCCTCGAAGCCGCCACCCTGGGCCGGTTGGGCCACCACGCGCCGCACATTGCTGCCCAGCAAGGCCAGCAGCTTGTTCGCCACGATGCGCTCGTACAGGCCCTGCATATGCGGCTCGGCGGCGTTTTCCGCCTCATGGCAGATCAGCCCCAGCAACTGTGCGAACCCACCCATTTCGCTGAGCGCGTGACGGCCGGTTGCAAAGCGGATGCCCGGCTGCGGCAGGGCCCATTGCTGCTCCAGGCACGCATTTTCCAGGAGGCGCACCGGCAGTTTGATGATGAATTTTTCGCAGTCGGCGGAATAAGTCAGGTCCACCGGGTCATCCGGGTTGATCAGCAGGATCTCGCCCGGGCCGAACACATGCTCCACGCCACGGGCGTTGGAACGGCAATGCCCGGTCAGCAGAATCTGCAGGTGGTAGATGGTTTCCAGCGCCACCGAGGTGACCCGCACCGGCGCGCCATAGCTGATGCGGCACAGGTCCAGGCTGGAAAAGGTACGGTGGCTGATGCTCGCCTGCGGTCGGCCCTTGGGCGGTAGGCGGATGCAATGGCTGCCGACATGCTGGTTGACGTAGTCGGACACGGCATAGGCATCGGCACGCTGGAAAATCTGGCTGCGCTCACTCAATAGCACGGTCATGGTTGCGCCTCTTTTATAGTTATTGGCCTCAGGCTGACGCCTGGTGTGGCGACCGTCCAATATGGATAAGGTCTGAAGGGATACCCTGGAGGTATGGTGCTACAACGCCGCTCAATGATACGCACTAGGCCGCGCATCGGCGCCGTGGGCAGCGAAACGTCTTGATACGTATCCACCTCGGTGCCGATAGAGTGACCCGCGCTGGACATGCAGCACGAACGCCACCCACATAATAAAAACAGCTGATCTTATAAAATCTCAAAATAACAATTTCTAATAATTAGCTTATTCCAAAAAAGACTTTCCCCGCGATTTTTTATAGAGATATCTTCATATCACAGACCGACCCCATGCCTGGCGGAGGACGTACCCCCTAGCCTCCAGGTGCCTCCATGCCAGACATCGCATTCCCCGCCCCTATCAAGAAATTTCACCTGTCACTGCTGACCAGCTCCCTGCTATTGGCCGCCGCGCCCTCCTTCGCCGAGACCGCTGCCGAAGACGCCAAGCTCGACACCGTCACCGTGATTTCCACCGGCCTGCGTGGCCAGCAGCGCACCGTGGCCGACAGCCCGGCACCGATCGATGTGATCAACAGCGACCAGTTGCTCAAGACCGGCCGCGCCGAGTTGTCAGAGGCGATTGCCAAGTTGCTGCCCTCGTTCAACTTCGGCACCAACATCGCCGGCTACAACTCGGTTACCCGCCCATTGAGCAACCGCAGCCTTGGACCGGCCTACACGTTGGTGCTGGTCAACGGCAAACGTCGGCATAACGGCGCCACGGGCCAGCGCGGTTCCATCGACAACAGCGGCGCGAATGCGGTGGATATCGACCTGATCCCGGTCAGTGCCGTGGACCACATCGAGGTGCTCAAGGACAGCGCTGCGGCACAGTACGGTTCCGACGCCGTAGCGGGTGTGATCAACATCATCCTCAAGAGCACCAAGAGTGGCGGACACCTGGAAACCAGCTACGGCCAGCTGTATTCCGGCCAGGGAGAGACCATCAAGGTGGCGGGTGACCAGGGCTTCGAACTCGGCCAAGGCGGCTTCTTCCATTTCTCGGCCGACGCGCGCAAACGCGGCAGTGCCTCGTGGAACGACAAGGCCGACAACACCGTGCGAGCGTTCGCCGACCCGGCCAAGCAAGCGGCCTGGGACCGGGTGGCGATCAAGAACGGCGACCCCGACCTCAAGGCCTTCAACCTGGCCTACAACGCCGAATTGCCCCTGGAAGACCTGACGCTGTACTCGTTCTCTACCTACGGCGAGCGTGATGCCGAGGCCGCCAACTACTTTCGCTTACCCACCGGCACGGCAGCGGTGCCCGAGGTGTTCCCCGACGGGTACTTCCCGCTCAACAACATCAAGGACCGCGACTACCAGTTCCTGTTTGGCGGCAAGGGCCTGCTGGCGGACTGGAACTGGGACCTGAGCACCACCTACGGCCGCAACAACGTGCACCACTCCAGCGACCTGAATATCAACCCGTCGCTGGGCACCGCATCACCGACCAAATTCGACAACCTGGCGACCTTTCGCTTTGAGCAGTGGGTCAATAACCTGGACTTCACTCGCCGCTACGACAGCCTGTTCAACCTGACACCGCCGGTGCAGGTATCGGCGGGCCTGGAGCATCGCTGGGAGCATTTCAGCACGTTCGCGGGCGACCCTGAGGCGTACATCACCGGCACCTACCCCGCCGCTTCCGGCGCGCAGGCCGCCGTGACGATTCGCCCGGAAGATGAAGTGAGCCTGATCCGCAACAACTACGCCGGCTACCTGGACCTGGGCTTCGACCTGACCGAGCGTTGGTTTCTCGACGTGGCCGGCCGGGTCGAGCATTACGACGATGACTCGGGCAATACCTTCGGCCTGAAAGTGAACTCGCGCTACGAATTGACCGACACCGTGGCGGTGCGTGGCACGGTGGGCACCGGGTTCCGGGCGCCCTCCCTGACCCAGATCGGCTACACCGTCGCCGACAACCGTGTGGCGACCGATGTGAATGGCAACGTGGTGCCGGCGGTTACACGCTTGACGCCGTCCGGCAGCAACCTGGCCAAGGCCCTCGGTGGCGACGACCTCAAGCCGGAGAAATCCCGCAACCTGGGGCTGGGCCTCACCTGGCAGCCAGCGCCACGCACCAGCATCACCGCCGATGCCTACCTGATCGACATCGACGACCGCATCGCCCTGACCAGCAACCTCTATGACCGCGGCAACGGTGCGATCAACGCCATTCTTGCCGCCCAGGGCGTGCCCACCGGCACCTGGGTCAACTACTACACCAACGCCTTCGACACGCGCACCAAGGGCCTCGACGTGGTCGCCGACCACACCACGCCGCTGGACGCCTGGGGTGATGTGCGCTGGAGCCTGGGCTTCAACTGGAACAAAACCACTATCGAAGGCACACGCGACACGCCGGGGGCGCTGGCGGGTTCGGGCGTGACCCTGGTAGGCCGCGACCGCGAAGGCGACCTGACCGACGCGTCACCCAAGACCAAGTGGATCCTGGGCGCCAACTGGAAGGTCCAGGACTTGGCCGTGAACCTGCAAACCGCCCGCTACGGCGCGGTGAAGACCCTGGCCGTCAACCCGACGGGCGATCGTAGCTTCGGCGCCAAATGGATCACCGACCTGGACATTAGCTACACCTTCGTCGACAGCGTCACCGTCAGCATCGGCGGCACCAACATCTTCGACGTACGCCCCGACAAACATGCGGTGTACAGCAACCTCGGCCTCGCGGCGTACGGCAACCCGCCGTTCTATCCAGGCGGTGGCTATTGGTACACCAAGCTGGCCTACGACTTCTGATCCACACCTTGCATGCACCCGAAACGCCACATGAGGGCACCCCATTGAATA
>Ga0308170_10000775_pt1 | contig 35916 bp, 51 predicted proteins | sample PhyBR2_2_FD_202136 | JGI IMG/M metagenome (GOLD analysis project Ga0308170, IMG submission 202136) | Phyllosphere microbial communities from UC Gill Tract Community Farm, Albany, California, United States - DLSLSB.R2 | ecosystem: Host-associated > Plants > Phyllosphere > Unclassified | place... | reverse complement strand
AGTCGAAAGCGCTGAACGAGGATCACTCTCGTCTACTACCGAATTTCCGGATCTCCGAAGCTCTCCCTCTTCGCAAACTCATCTTTCTTCTCGGATCTGCTGTCAAAGCCATATTGGATACGAATGAAGAATGATATGACAGCACCATAAATGAACCCGATACAAACAGAAGCCCCGTCTAAGTAAATAAGCGTTCCTCTCCCCTCGAAACGATGTGAACCCTCTATACACTCAACCCACCCTCTCTATAGCTTCGAAGATGGATCTCTCTCAACGACACCGACAATGTGACCTGAAGGAGCGTCGACGGGAGTGAAGACTTCCGCATCCCTGGGATCAGAGTTCTTCAAACCGAGTTTAGGAGGAAGTAACGAAGGAATGTAGTGCTTTGGGGGGACGCAGTCTATCAGTATCAGTGATCCGGGGTCCAGACAGATAAGGACCATTGCTCACCTTGTTCGGTAACTCATAGTGAACCTTACTAACGTGCTTGTTATCCTTCAAAACCTTCTCCGCCATGATGTATAGCGTAGCTTGCACACTCGCCGAGTTGTGCTCCGCGAAGATCTCGAGAGTTGTATCTACTACGCTTTGGTAGATCTTGTCAAATTCGATCCCGAGTTTGGGGAGGGCGGAAACGGTGAGAGCAGAAGAAGGGAGTGGGATCGTGTAGGTGCATTCCACAGAAGTGGAGAAGATTCGATCGTTGACGGGGATGAGGGTGGTGTACTCATCAAAAACGTACTGTCAACCATCGTGGGAACTATCAGCAGGTCTCAGAATAGCTTAAATCCGAATGAAGACTCACGTTCTCGAAAGAAGATTCTGTCGATTTGAGAACCAAGAGATCTTTGATGCCGCTTTCGAGAGTAGCACTGACATTCTTGATACCCTTCGTAGCGTCGACAACGACCGAAGTGAATCGCTTCTCTTCTCCATCTCGAACGAAAGAATGTTTGTGAGGTTGTCCTCGAACTTGGATTCGACTCCACTTCAATTGGGTGATCTCGACTGACACACGGTTGAGGTGAGACTGTACGAACATCATTACGTCAGAAGCGAGAACAATGTCAAAGTGCTGATGCTCAGAAGGAACGCACGTAGGTGTTGACGAAATGTAAACCCAACTCGAGGGCGAAAGTTTCGGGCTGAAGGACATGAGGAGATTTCTTGGTGAAGACGTTGATCGTGTTCCTAAACGAGACGATTCGTGTAAGCTATCGGAGCAGAAGGAAGGAGGAGTGATTCAAGTTTGCGAAACTCACTTGATAGAATCCGTTGCTACAATCGAAGAATTGTCCGATTCAGTCCACGCCTTTTCGACCGCGCTGTGAGTCAATGTCGACAAAGGAGGACAGTCAGTTGTCGGTCAAGTCTGTCCAGTTGAAGGAGCAGACTCACCCTTCGACGAGACATTTGACGATGTATTCTGCTACTTCGTGCTTTCCATCTGTGTTCCTCACTACTCGGAATACTCTTACTTTATCCTTTCCATCTGTGGATATGGGACAGAGCGGGCGATGGGAAGAAGCAGACATCAGTCGAAAGTGGGGGCGAGATTGAAGCTGATCAGCTAGCGCTTCTGAAGGGGCACATAGCTATGAGCATGCTTACACTTAGCTACAGTGAGATGAGGCATTGCTTGACGATGGTTTGAAGAGGTTGGAAAGGGAGGTTGATTGACTTTGATAAGGTATTTGAGAAAGGGGGAGTTGAGGCACGGGAGCAAGAAGAGTGAAGAAAGGATGTGAAGGAGCTGAGAGAAGTGGAGAGTACAGAGATAGCCTTCAGGAAGTCGGGGGAAGAAGTGAGAAGAAAGTCCGAAGCGATTCGTCCGTTGTCTCCGCTCGCTCTCTCTCTTTCGCAACGGTCGACTTCGGAAAGTGAATGAGGAATGCAAAGAAAGGTATCTACTAATGCTTGATATACAACGAAAACGATTGAATGATCTGACTGCTACTGTTCACGAGCTTTCCCTTTCCCTTTCGCAATTGACCTCCTCGTTCTTTCTTCCTCGTCCTCACTGTCTTCTCCGTCGTTATTCCCATTCACGACCCCGTTCACTTTCGCACGACTCTTCTCGATGAGCTCCTTGACGAGTCCATCCCGCTTCTCACTCTCTTCTTCTTTCTTAGCCATTTTGTCATCCGAATTCATCGTTGCCTCTGAGAACTTCGCTCGCACTTGCTTGTAGTGTGACAATTCTTGAGGACTGACCGATGGGATGAGCTATAGGTACGAGGGATCTGTCAGAATTCATGAGGGTGGGAGACAGGAGAAGGGGAAAATACCTCTGATAGAGCAGCTTCGAAATCTTGTTGAGCGACGAGGACTTCAATCTCTGATGGTGTCGCAATCTCGGCGAGGTAGAATTGAGGTGTAAGGAGCGCAGTTTGTCCATTCGAGTAAGGCGGTCGAGAGTTTAGATCCGCTAAGATGGATGAACAGATTAGTGAGTAGTCAAGAAGAAAGTTCGAAGCGCTACTCACCAATCTTTGCGTCAATGTCTTCTGCTTTCCGACTCATAGATTTGAGCATAGCGTCTGAACAAAGGGCGTAGAAGTCTGCTCCCGTGTAATTGAAGGGGCATTGTTCCGCGACCAAATCGAGTCGAATCGAAGGTTCGAGTTTGAACTTGCGAGTGAGAGCTTCGATAATCTTCAGTTGTGCTTGATGCGTCTCCGAGATACCCAAGTAAAGCATACGATCAAACCTGTAAAGCACCTCCGTCAATAAAACTAAGGAATACACGTTATCGAAAGGGAGGATTCACCTTCCCGGACGAAGTAAAGCAGGGTCGAGTAAATCCGGACGATTCGTAGCTCCAATCACGAAAACATCGTTGCCACCCTTTCCTTCACTCATACCATCCAACTCTGCCAACAATTGACTGACAATGCGATCCATCACTCCACCTGAATCACCTTGATTCCCTCGTTTCGGTGCGACTGAATCCAACTCGTCAAAGAAGATGACACAAGGTTTCGCGTCCCTCGCTCGTTGGAACACTCTTCGTACGTTCGCTTCAGATTCTCCGATGTACATGTTGAGGAGTTCGGGTCCTTTGACGGAGAAGAAATTGAGGGAACACGAAGTCGCAACTGCTTTCGCTAGTAACGTCTTACCCGTTCCAGGGGGTCCATACAGTAAAATACCTGGTTGCGATAAACCCGTCAGCTTGATTTGAGAGTAGGAAGTCAAGTGCAGACTCACCACTTCGTTTCTTGAGACCGTCGGCGAAGAGTTCAGGTTTCTCGAGAGGTAGTTGAATCGTATCGAGGATATCACTCTTGACGTTTGCCAATCCACCTACATCATCCCAGGTGACGTTCGGAATCTTTGGCGCTCCAATCGATTCAGAGTAAGAAGAACGAGCGGCTTCGAGCGCTTTCGTGAAGTCGTCCAAAGTGAGGGAGATTCCAGAGTTGACGAGGTCGGAGAGAGTAGGGAGAGATGGTGGTGGGGTAGAAGGGGAAGTAGGAGAAGAAGGAGAAAGGAGGGAGAGGACCCGCTCAGCGGCGGCCGCTCTCGCTCTTCTGACTAGGTCGACGAGATCGTTCGCTACGAGTGCTGCGGTCTGTACAGCTAAACTTCGCAACGAGACGTCCGGAGCGAGATGTTCCGATCTCGTCAGGTTTTGAAGGATTGCGAGACGTTCAGGTTCTCCAGGCGCTTCGATTCCTAATTCCTCCTTGAAGAGTCCGAGGACACCGGTTGGAAGTTTGTCAACGTCGGTCGTGGTGCCGAGGACGATGACGGGTTGAGAAGACGCGATGAAGCCGGCTCGAATTGTCGAGAAAGCGTCTCGAAGAACGGTCGTCATTGCTGGTTCTGTAAGATGGCCGAAAGCTCAGCAAGATTGAAAAATTGCTTAGAGCGAACCCTCCTTACCTTGTCCAGTCTCAAGAGCCTGACTCTTCCTCGCCAGAGCTTCCATATTCCGTAGGATGAGAACACAAGGAGCACAAGCGAGTGCTTTGTCGACAGCGAGAGCCTGCAATCTACCCTCAGTCTTCGCATCCGTGTCGCCTAGTAGATCGTATGCGTCAATCTACCCACAGACTTGGATCAGCTTCTTTCACCGATTCAAACTGAATCGAAACTGGACTCACTTCGAGCAGATGAACGCCCAGTCTGCGAGCAACTCCCGTTACTAGCGTTCTTTTCCCACTCCCTCGAGCACCTTTCAGTAATACTGTCAGCGGTAGATCGTAACTTGAGGCGTTGGGAGCGAGAGCGGCAGAAATGAAGTCGTGTAATCGAGAAGCGGGTGAGGTTGAGGAAGAAGAGGAAGCGACGGGTGTCGGGAGTTGCGCTGGGCGAGAAGAATGCTACGAATCAGAAACGTGAGGCTATGATGCGAAGTATACCTTCACTCACAGAGTCCTAGCCAACCTCCATCGTTCGGCACTCTCGATTTCTCTACTCCACTCTGCAGAAGTTTCGTCACTTTCGGATCAACATAACATCCCAGAGCACCTGACTCTAATTCCTCCTCGAAGTCGAGGGGGCCTGAATGCGTCGGAGGGAGTTCGGATGGGAGAGAAAGGGAGGTGACAAGGAAATGAACAACTGCTGTCGGTATTGAGGTCGAAGCAGGAAGTCTATCACACCATTACACGGAGCTCAGCTAAACGTTTCCAAGCAATGAGAAGATGAAAAGACTTACTCGAATTCCTCCGTCTCCTCTTTTGCCTCACTCCCACTACTCGCAGTGAATCTAACTCTTCCTTCTTCGATCCCAATTGCAATCACGTCCCCCTTCTTGACCACCCTTCTTTGATTCTGGAAGTAGTCTTTGAGCCCCTCGAGGAATAATGGTTGATAGAGTTTGTTGACGCTGTGAGGGGAGGCAATTCGTGCGAGAGTCAAAGAAGAGGCGGTAGGGAGTTGAGGCGCTAGAATGGAAGAGACTGAAGGTGCTGCTTCAACTGAGAGAGAAGAGTCTGGAGAAGGAGAGGGGCCGAGGAGATTGTGAAGGAGAGGAGGAGGTAAGTGAATCGCAATAGTGCTGTTGGCGGGAGTCAACAGATCAGCGAACGAACGAAGACCAGATCAGAGGTGCTTCAGGACCAACCCAAGTGCTACGATCTCGTGACTGTCTATCAGTCCATCAGCTGCGAACACCCTCACTAAACGTCCCCCCTCTTCTCCATCATTCTTTCTCAATACCGCCCAATCTCCACTAAACAGTCCTATCCGTCCTAGATCTATCGTCGTCAAGAACGCTCTCGGGACATCATCTTCATCTTGTTCCGGCGATGGCGCAAGAAGTTGCGATGAAACGGCATGCGAGAGTGGGATTGGAGTAAGCTGCGAGTGTCGTGAAGAGGTCGATGTGGTTGCGGACAGTTCGCCGAGTGGGAAGAACTGCTTTTGTCGAGATGAGTTCGATAGCGGCGAAGTTAGGGGAGTTTGACCAAATCGATTGTTGTGGTGAGGAGTCAGAACTGAATTCGCGAGGAACGATTCGTCAATCTCGAAATCTTCGTCTTGCGAGTCGTCCTCTCCACTCGACTGACTTGTCCGTCTCGAGTGGTCCTGCGTCGAAGTAGCGGTCCTGCCTGCTTCTTCGTCGTCTTCGTCTCCCGAAGGAGGCAACACGAGTAATCTCGTTTCCCCTTTGATGATCGCTCCTTGTAAGACTGGTTCCGCCATAGCTACTTTCCATCTTCCGTCATTCACTTTCAAGGTTTCTCCCTCTCTGATGATCACTCCACTTTGCGAAGAATTCCCACTTCTTGCGATCTTTTCGAGGAATGCATCTTGCTGAGCTGAAGCGTAAGAGTAAGATTGCGAATCGAGGGCGAAGAGGATGACTGAAGTGAGGGGAATCAGTCGAGTGAGGGAAATCGAGAGGGAAGGTGGGGTGAGGGAAGAAATCCGAGGAGGACGAGGGCCGAAAACTTGACGGTGTTTCGAGGTGAGAGCTTGCGGTAGTAGCAATACATTCGAAGGTAGCTCCTGTGGGTTCTACGTCTCAGCTTTAAGCGTTAGGTGAAGGAAACGAGATGAGAACTGACTTGGCTGTCCACTTCCCTCAGCTCTGCTCTGCTAGCTTGTCTAACACTGATCACTATACTATCCAAAGCCTGTTGTTGCTGTATGCGAGCTTGCTTTGACCGTACCGCGAGATGAAGAGTTGACGGATCCGATTCGGGTAAGAGTTCGACAAGAGAATCCCAGAGTTGAGGGCTCGCTAATACATGAGCTGAAGGAAAGTGTGGTGGTAGTAAAGTCCAACTCGAGGAGAACGAGTCCATAGTTGTGCCGAGAAGTGGTGTTTGGAAGGGAAAGAACAACCTTCAACTTTTCGCTCGACGGCTAAGTTGAAAACCCGAACGTAATTTCGCATTGAATCTTCGACAGTCTCGTTCAAGTGCTGTCAACCAAGCACGTTCGCAATGTATGTCGAAGCATCCGAGAATATGGCGGACAATAATTCGACTTCATCGCTCTTTTGCGAAAGTCTTCGCAACGGGGATTTCGTTCTCCAAGCCGACCGGCGCCATCGCAGCCATTCCGTCGGTCTCTTCACACCTCTTCTGCTCGATGAGAACGAAAAACAAGACTAAGCGACCCGAGCTACGGAGACGGAGCGAGAAACGAAGAAGCTGGAATTCTGCAAAGTCTCGTTGCGATACTTCACGGTGCTCCAGTACTGCGAGCTTGAGCTGTATGATCTCAAAGAAACATCGTTAGCGACTAGCGGGCAAGTAATCCTCATCATACTAAAATGAGAGGGTCGACGATTCAGATTCCTCGCGAGCGAAAGAGTCGACGATCGTAGGGAGCCTTCAGACTACATCGAGAGGTGAGATAGCAAGCTTGGCGCATCCTGTGACGATTTTACTACTCCGAAGCATGACATGTAGGCAGCAAGCACGATCAGCGATGGATACCACGGGAGGAAAGCAAGTCGAGCAGTTCAATCGACGTCTCGTAAGCGTTGACCGATGCCTGGTTGACCCCGACACTACCTAGGCTATTTCCTCACGGCTACAAGAGTGCGTCTGGCGAGTATTGAAGCGCTCCGAGCATGATACGAGAGGACAGAGGAGAAATTCGAAGCGAAAACGAAGAAAGTGAAATGAGCGGAGGAGAAAGCCACGAGACATCGGGTGAGCTGTAGGGCGGACAAGTTAGAGCTGCAAACTGTATCTGAAGTCCAAGCGAGATCGATTGTGTTGACGGAGAATCCGAAAAGTGAAGCGTCAAAGGGAGAAAGATGAAACAGCTCCTAATCCTCTACACCACCTCCAGATTCCCAGATACCCCCTCAAACCGAATGATACCACGGATATCTTCACCCTTGTACCGGCGTCGACCACCACGAGCTCTCGCGGTCTTCCTCTTGCTCTCATTTCTTCACTGCATCGCCTCTCAGATTATCCAACCTCTCTCTCTTCCCTTCAGCTCCTCGTTCAATGTGACAAGTGGAGCGACAGCCTACTTCGGATTGGCTCCGACCACAACCCGACCGCTGTACATTACTCTATCAATTTGTGCACCTCCAGAAAGCCTCTCGAACTTTCTCCCTTCGCACCTCAACACGACCCTCTACGTTTCAAACACTACCTCCATACAACAACCTGGGATCGACAGCGTTCCTAGTAAAGTTAAGGGAGAAGGTGGAACATCGAAACTTGAATTTGGAGCTGCGAATGTTACACTAGATGGAGCTGAGCAAGGGTTATGGATTGGAGTGACGGCACCGGATGATGCAGTACTAGGAGGGAGTGGAGTAGGGAGATGGATCTTTGAGCTGGATCTCACAAGCGACGCTCCACTAGTCGTTGCGGATGGAGGAGCCAGTTTCAATTTCGAAGATTCAGATCAATTCTCGGCACTGTTGACCACTTCGAACTGGACGAGCAACGAGCCGCAACCATCGGCTTATCAGCCCGTCTACTACCCGATCGTCGCGCCTTCGACCCCTCTGTCCTACCCGTTAGGAAGATCAAGATGCTTCGTGCGGTCGCAAACTTCGATACCGACCGAGAACATCAATACGACGACGACTAGTAGGGGTTACGGTGGTGGGAAGCGAACTCAGTTTACGTTGTCGGAGTTGAGGGAAGGGACGAACTATACAGCTTGGTTGGTGCAGAACTTGACGCAAGTTTCGGATTCGACGAATGCGACGAGGTTATGGGATCCGATATTCTTCACTACCAAGTCAAGTGAGTTCAGGGACTCGCGCTGTGATCTACGTATACTCGCTGAATCAAATCAAACTCAACTCACAGCTTCTTCTTGTCGACTTCTTTACGATATCGATTTCTGTCCATCTGTCGCCTATTCGGTTCCCGCACCCGCTTCTCTGCCCACTTCCGAGCTCCTCTCCCACTTCAACGACTCGATCTCTCCCTCCCTCGCATCTTTCGCTCGAAGTTTGACCACGTTCCCGTGCAACGACACGAGGTTCGGACAATACTCAGTAATCTCAACCTGCCAAGATTGTTACGAAGCGTATCGAGACTGGTTGTGCGCTGTCACAATACCTCGATGTACAGACGCTCCCTCCAACGCAACCCTCATCGTCAATTCGACCCTCTTCGACCCCGAATCGAATCTTCCAACCTGGTTTTTCCCCTCCTCCTACTCTTCCTCCCTCCTTCGCGACTACCCACCTGCCTCTCGCACTCCAGCTTTCGCACCACAGAACCTCTCAACCACCTTCCCTTCACTCTTCAATGAGTCCTACGATTCGAACCGCGAAAACACCATGAACGAATCTCCTTTCCCTTATTCCGAAGTGCCACCTTGCATGGACGTCTGTCACGTGGTCGACGCGAGATGTCCGAACTTCTTGGGATTCGGATGTCCGACGAGTGGAGGAACGGGGAAAGCGACTTATGGAATGACTGAGGAAATCGGAGGAGGAGAAAGAGTTGCGGGCGATGTCAGACATACGAGTAGGAATGAGAGGAGTCAGGATAGATGGGGTAACGTCTAGTGAGTCAGAGATCGAGCCTGATCTTCGTTCGAACTGCGGCTGATGGGTCTTTTTGTCTTTCCACAGCTGTAATTCGCTAGGATCGGATCTCAAGTTAGCCGCTCAATTCGTCAAGTTTTCTTCAGCTTTCAGGTTGTATTCGTCGGTAGTGTCAGTGTTGGTCGGGGTGGTATCGTTATCAGTCTTCGCGTTGTTCTTGCAGTAGAATTCCAGCTTCTTTCGTTCTTGTACGTACATTTCTTGCAAACCGCCTCATCTACCTCACTTCCCTCGAGTTCAGACAACGAGATTCATAGCGCAGAAGAGAAACAAAGGGTATAGTCGATCTCAAGATCGATGTTGGTACTACTTTCTGACAAAAGGGAAACGTGAACTCTACTGGAATCTGAAGGAGACCGAGTCTATAGCTTGGTGCACCGATAGAACGAAGCGTACCTGTACATCAAACGGTTCAGCTCGTCAATGTCTCGCAAGGATCGAGAGAATAGCTCAACTCACATGTTGACTCGATCAATCGGTACCTTTCCCGCTATCGGTCGTTCATGAATGCACTCGACCTCGAACCCGACTCGACGATACAGCTCGAGGTACCAAGGCTTCATCCCAGCACTCCTAAAGAACACTCTTCCGCCTTTCACGAGCGCCCCATGTAGAGCTCGAATCGTTTCCGTCAAAGCGCAGGGCTTCGACGACGATTTAGACGAGGGAATGACGGTATTTTCAAACCAGTCTTGAAGATCCATTATCACGCAAACCGTGAGGGAGTTCTCTTTTCCGAGTCGATTGAGGACGTTATTGATCGAGTCGGTGTGGAGTCGGAAACAATCGAGTGCTGCTCCGTTTTTGGCTTTGAGGGCTTCGAATCCTTCACGAGTGAGGTAGAGTGGGCTGAACGAGAAGTCTTGATTAGCTCGATACTTGTTCATTCGAAATTCGAATCGTCGACTTACCATGACTCCTTCGTGTACTTCTGTTCGAGACAGAGCTGGTAGTGATACGCTCCAGAAGCGATATGAGTGCCATAAGCAACGGGATCAAGAGTGTCGATAGCGAATTGTTCGGTCGAAGTTTCGTTCAAGAAACAGTTTGCCTGATTGATCGGTACACCAAGGGCGTTCCAGAGGAATGCCGGGTTTGACAGGAAGATGCGAGTGATGAACTTGGAGAGGAGAACCGGTCGAAGTTTGTCGTCCCAGATCTTACGTTGAGCGTCGAGGGTCGGTGCTGAGCAGAAATCATGCACTACTTTCGAGCAGCCGGTGAGCCAGAAAGCCGCCTTGGCCAGTCGAAGAGCGTGGCCCGAGTAGCCTATCACACTCGTATAGAATAGCTGGTGAGATTTCGTTGTGAGCTGAGAGTGCCATGATCAGGACTCACCTCGCATATAGAAACAGTCTGAGAATGCTTTGTCGTTTCGTCGCCAGAACTGATAAGCGTGACTCGAAAGGAAGGGCGAGATCTTAGTGTCGAGAAGCTGTGTTTCGACAACACACGGCAAGTCAGCTCAGTCCACGTTAACGTTTCGGCAAATCTGGTACTCACCTCTCTGAACCTCGGATGCTTCCCTTCTCCAAACATCATCCAGAAGTCCTCGTACTCTAGTGAATTGTAGCAAGCGAGTTTGAGTTCGAGTAAATGACCTTGACAAGGGTTGAAGTCGACGGTGTGAATCCTCTTTGGTTTGCCATCAATCGCGTAGTGGAGCGCATTATCGCCAGCACTGGTGATTACAAGCATCGAGTCGTCTTCTGTCAGGTTCAGATGCTGCATGTCGACTGCAGGATCTTCCCACTGGACACAATTCAGGAAGTCAGTAGGTTACGAGATTGCGAGTAGGGCGAGAGAGCTCACAGTGAAGCCATAGATCCAGGTGCGGAAGTTACGGTGTTGTTCGTCGTCGAGATAAGGGACTCGATAGTGCTTGAGGCCGTAGTGGAACGCTGAAAGTTGCTGTTCTGGGGCGACTTCGATTCGAACAGAATCGCTCTGATCGCTTGAACGAGAATCGGAGCGCTTAGGAGAGCGGTTGAGGGCGGCACTCAAGTCGAGTGCGAGATCGGGGATGCTGATCGAGCGAGAAGTTGTAGGGCGCAGGAGGGGAGAGGCAGAGGCAGAGATTGTATTCCCCGATTCAACTTCGTAAGCTTGATTTGCTTTCGAGGTATCGATTCGGCGAGACGTGTGGAGGGAGACGTAGTAGGGGCTATTGACAGTAATTCGAGTGAGCTCGAATCGAATAAGACGAACGCGAAACTAGCTTACATGGAGATTAGACCGGGAAGAATGAAACCGTTTCGAGCGTTGAAAGACTTGATCGTAGCGAAACGATGCTCGAGATATGCTCGACGGGAAGGGTGCAGGTCGACGTGATCCAGTTCGAACCTGCGAGCGTATTCTCAATTGTCAATCATCTCGTTAGAATCCAACGAGAAGTCAAAGATTCCGGCTCACCAGTGTTGCCAGAACAATCGAGTCCAGTAGCTACACTGGCGAGATACGACATCTCCAGTCACGCTAGCCATTGATGAGGTTTCACGAGAGGATACGTAGAAATCGGCCACAGAGAGCAATCCAGTTGGGGACAGCAAGCGATCGATTCGGTCGAGGAGCGTGAGATGGTCTGGCATCATACTACAGATAGCGTTCAGATCAGCTCTGAGCTCTCTAAGAAGGAGAATGGTGAAGCTCACCTGAGCGAGTAGCTCATCGTAACGAAATCCAATCCTCCGTTCTGATCGATTCCGTCTTCCTCCCATTCCGGTAGAATGAAAGTCGTGGCGTCCTGTAGCAGGCAGTGAACGTTCTTCCAGCCTCTTGCTTCGAAGCGTTTGCGAGAGACTTCGAGAAGCGGTTCACATAGGTCGATCACGTAAACTGCATCGAAATCCTGGATCGGAAAGTACTTGTCCATCTCTTCGACGTTCCATCCGGTACCTCCTCCGATATCTGTGTCAAGGAAGGATCGAGTCAGCTACGAGCGCAGAAGAGAAGCGCGCACGAGAATGGGACTTGCCGACCCAAACGAGTTTCTTCGAAGGATTCTCTTTGCGTTGTTGCTGAAGATGAGCGGCAGATAGCCTCAACATAGTCGTCCTACCTCTCAACAGCTTTGCCCTCGTCTTGTCATATATCTACGACGTCTCTCACAGGTGTCATCAGCACCTGCTTCTCCACAAATTTGCAAAGATTCGAAAGAGAACATACGCTAGCTTGACCCTCGTAAAAACTGTTCAGTCTTCCTTCTTGTGACGAACTCTTGCCTAGAGGTCTCAAGAAACAATTCCAAGCGAATGTGATTGCGACTGAGAGAGAGCTTGCGAATGCAGAAACTGCGAGGGTTGAGATGAGAGCGAGGAGTAGATAACCTGAGGTTGTGGGATGGTGGATGTAGGTGTTGAGATGATGCTTGAGAGTGTCGAAGAAATAGGTTGAGCCGATAACGAGAGCGACGAGGCCGGTTTTCGTAGCCATCCTTTCGAATGATCTGAGCTTGAGGCCTGTTTGGCGAAATTGATTCGAGTAAAGGTAGTCGGGGATGATCAAGTAGAGTAGTAGGATTGGAAGATGAGAAACTTGAGGGTGGGGCCGCTCACTCGGAACTCACAAGAAGACGAAATTGAGAAACGTGCGAAAAAATGGTTGAACGTGGTCGACCTTGTCTCTCCAGTCGGAAAGCGCGCATAAAGCGTACACCTCATCAGGAGCAGATTGAAAGGTCTGAGACGTGTGCTAGTGCCGTTAATAGGGTGCGAAAGAGGGTTTGACAGAACACGTTTAGAGACCGAGCTGTAGCGTGCGGATTCTCGGATCAGCATCGTAATTTCTGGCTCGAGAGGAAGCGAGTGAGATGGGCCACGCACGGAGAAGATACAAGGGCGACGTGCTTCCGCTGAAGACGATCCACGCTAACTGAGCCAGTCGTAAGCTAAGATTCTTCGATCCAACGCTTCTTTCGACCGCCGGGAGCCGATTCGCCCTCACAGCTCATCAGGGAGCGCATGCACGACATGAAACCTCGCCCTCAGAGAGGCTAGAGTATCGTTTCCTGATAGAGATCGTTATAGTTACAGCGTTCGAGAAGACGATTCTACTTTCACTTCTTCGCGGCAGCTTGTCGTTCAGCTTGTCGTTCAATCGCGCATCTCAGACCGAGCTACTCGAAGAATCATTCCAGATTTGTGGTGAGAGCCAAGTAGGCCAACGAATGGAAGTGAAGAGGAACAGAAACAAAGTCAGCTCATTTTTATCTCCTCGAATTCGCTGAGTCGGGACTCACCTCGTAACCCAAGATACCACATCCACTGATCATACCGGCACACTTAGGTGCGGTCACACTCTTGTGTCTGAACTCTTCTCGAGCGTGACTGTACAACGCACCAAATTCGACCATCAGCATCTTCGCAAGAAACGGATCGTTCGATGAGGGGTGAACGTACATGTTTGAGATGTGTACTTCAACAACGGGACTATCGCATGCGTCGATAGCATCCAACAGCGCATAGGAGTAATGAGCCCAGGCGCCAGCTGTACATTCGAGCGAGTTAGTAAGGAGAGGAAAAAGAGAAGAGGTGGAGCTTACGATTCATTACGACTCCTCCTAGACACCGAGAGTAGTGAATCTATAGAAGAGAGCGTCAGTAAAGATTGAGTGAGATCAGGGAGAAGCGGAAATCGGAATGGTTCAATAAGGAAAGGGAGAAAAGGGGGAATGAGAATTTACGAGTTCGCACATTTCACCTGTCGACTCCGCACTCAAACCTCGTCAGTGTCGCTCTCGTAGTAGTCTCGCTCTATCTCACAGAGTCTATGACTGTTCCTTCGCCTCTTCGTCGAATTCGAGGACGACATTCAAAAAGTTCCGCTCGAATTTTCCCTGCCTCCTTCTTCCTACAGTCCTCTCTCGTTCTCCCTCACCTCTCCCCTTCCACCTCCCTCTGGATGAGTCAGAGCTTGACGTACCCTCGTAATTCGTTTGAGCGCAAATGACCTCAACTCCCAATTCTTTCCCGAACTTTGTCAATCTCTCTTCAATCTCAGCCAATGTAGTCGTACCATATCTATCAGCCACTCGAATATCAGCTCCTCTCGCTTTGAAAGTCGGAGAAGGGGAAGGAGGTGGAAAAGGTTGACTTACTGAGTTGAATCCCTCTTTCCAAAGAGCTGATGGTTCACACCGCTTAAGAGCATGAAGCGCTGAGGATCCCTCTTGAGAGTCAAAGCTTCCTCTGCATCAACCTTAGTGATCCTAGTCACTCCAGAATCGAGCTAAAAAAGGGGAACCGAAATATTAGTGGGGGTTGAGGGAAAGGGAGAGGGAAAGAGAGCGTACAGTAGTGAACTTAGTAGGCATATTTGACAGTAGATGAAGCAGGAACAGAAACGGGAGTGGAAAGGAGAAGTGAGGAGGGGAAGGGAAGAATTGATCAAGTTCTGCCGCGGCTGGGTCGATTTCGCTTCAAAGCCGCTTCTTGACAAGTCGACTCTCTGTAACCTCGCTCGTAGGAAAGGAAATTGGAAACGAGAATTTTACAGTGCATGGAACGAATCAATGTAAAAAGTGAAAAAAATTGTGTGAAGGTAGAAAACGAAATACCTCCTGCCGACGTTGCCAGCGCTCTCAGATGACCACCTCGCATACATTTCCACCACTCCGTCGAGCCCGCGTAATCACCGCAGAGAGCTTTAGGCGGTAGCGATAACTTCTTTCGCGTCGTCTCGGGAGAGGTAGAAAGAATCGAGGAAATTGTTGGGTCGCGCTACAAGTCACACACACTCAAACTCACTCAGTACAAGCTTCATTGATAAGATCGTCGAGATCATTGCAGAAGAAGAGGAGGGAGAGCGGGAGAGGGAGGACTGACCTGGGAGCTATAGGATTGAGAGAGAAATGGCAAGAAAAGTAAATAGACCGTCAGTACGATCGATTCAACGTGACGGCGATAGAGCGATCGAAGTAAGAGAGAGAGGGCGAGAGAGAAAGGCAGGATGGGGGAAAGGGAAAGGGAAGGAGAGAGGTATTTGAGGAAATTGTTTACCTCTTCTTCGGCGAACATTCTCATTACGTGACTGTATTGCAGCGTACGCTTTCAGATCATCAGTAACTGACTTTGCAGAGTACAGTAGATAGAAGAGACGTACGATTCCATTTTCCAACAATTAATCGTCTAAAAATCCTCGCCAATCTCAAAAACCTCATCAGCTCCATTCCTCCCATCTCGATAAAGCAGTAGAATCAAAGACATTACCTCTTGAAACTCTTGATAACCTTTCAACAACAAGATATCTACCGCTTCAGGATCACTAACGTTTGAATTCTTCTCAAACAATTCCCTAACTTTGGCTCTGATCGTGTAGGCAGGAATGTTTAATGCGTATAATTGGACGATTTCTGGTGCTATAACACTCTCCAAGAATGGGAGTTAGTGAGTTAGAGGGAGAGAGAGAAGGAGGGAGATGATTACCGGATCTGTACCATTGACGATAGAGTGAACGGGAACGGGCTTGAGCTACTGGCCAGGAACCAGAGGAGGTAGTTAGACGTGCTAAACGAGCAGGGATAGTGGTCATGGTTGAATTGGGGGGGGTGATTGGTTTAAGGATGAAATTGATGAATTGATTCGCATCTTGAACTCTTCCCACTCACTTGACTTCTACCAATTCGACACACTCATGTCCAACAATGTGATAGGACCTTCATTGACTGGTTCAGGTAGACACTGGCAAACTCAATTAGTACTCTCTGTCAATTTCCTCAAACAACTCAACCGACCTATCCGATTAGAAGATTTGGCCATCACCTCGGGGATAGAAGCACTCTTGCACAACTATGAACTGTTGGAGGCATTGAAACAACATGAGAGGGTGAGGTATGATAGTAGAACTGAATTATTCACTTACAAGGCGAGTTCCCATTACTCACTCGTGTAATGCTACTCTGTGCTCATACCGAGAAAGGGGGAGAGTTGTCGTCGTGCAGCCAGATTTCTTACTCTCTTCGAAATCCGACCTCATTTCGTTACTGAGAAGATACTCTCCTCAAGGTGGATTGGCGATTAAACCATTGAGAGACTCGTGGAGTGGCGTAACTCAAGCGATAGAGGAATTGGAGAAGGAGGGAAGGGTATTGGTCACTAGAACGGACGGGAAAGGAGATGCGGGAGGCAAAGGTCAGATGAAATGCGTCTTTTTGGACGATATAGGCAGGGAGAAAGAACCATTAGATAAAGGTGAGTTATAACAACATCTCCTTACCTTGTTACTTACCTTAAGAAGGAGGAAGTGCCGGAGGAGGCAGTGCGAAACCTCTCTTTGCTCTCTCTCTCTTCGTCGCTTTCTCGCTTTGCGACCCTGTCTCCTCCCCTCTTTACCTCGCAGCTCTCCGCTGACTCCCTTATCACCTCCACAGAGTTCCGAGATCTGTGGCATTCCCTGAAGACTCCTCTCGGAGACGACCTCACCACGGAGCTTCAAACCGGTACTTTCCCTTTTCTCCTTCCCTTCCCCTTCCCTCCACTCCGACTGATACGTTTTTGAGTTCTCCAGCGGGTCTCACTTCAAGCTCTCTACCTCCACCAACGACGAATAACAAAGCGAAGAGAGGCAAGGGAAGAAAGGGTCCTGGAAGTTCGAATCGAAAGTTCAAGATTACGAATACTCATCTCAAGGAAGTCGATCTGTCGAAAGATTACGTCAAGGGATCATGAAGCTTTATTGGAGGAGACGGAGGGGGCGGAGAGGAGGAGGGAGGGAAGGTCGCGGTTCTCCTCGTCGATGGGTGAAGTCTTTTCGTTCTCTTTTTGTGATCCTTGTTGTATAGGTTGTCCCTCCTTTCTCTCTCGCACTAGCATAACCCTTCCAGTCGGTCTCGTTCGTTCATAGGTCTCGCGTACTCCGTCTTGTAGCTTTCTTCACACTCGAATTCGTTTAAGATTTCGCAACCCTTTTTTTCGTTCCCGATTCCCTTTTCGCAACTCTCGGGTTTTCGTTCTTTGCTCTTTTCCCCCGTTTTCCTCCAGTCTGTTCTCTCTCGCCATTCTTGCAAAACCTCTAGAGAAGATTCCCGGGTCCGAATTGAAATTCTCATGAACTTGGCGAGAAATTCGAAATCTCTCTCTCTCCTCCGACATTTCACCTAACCTCGCTCACTCTCCCTCAGAATGCATCCAACTACACCCGTCTCTCCTCACCGCCGTCGTCCCTCTCGTCGTCTCCAACCAGAAGGAGAAGGAGAATCTTCCGTACGTCACCTTTTCCATCTCTCCCTCCCCCTCTATCTCCCTCACTGACCCCTATGCTTTATCGCAGAGAGAAGCAAGTGCGGAATCTAATGATGAGACTACCACATCAGGTGCAGCTTCAGACGACGAAGCGGGAGGATTGGGAGCGAGACCGGGATTGAATAGAGATCTTTCCAGTTCGTTCGATATCGATCCGAGAGCTGCTAGACAAGGAGTTACGGGAGGGATTGGGGGTATCAGTTTAGGATCAGATGCGCCTGCTAGTGCGGGAGGGATCGGAGGAGGGAAGGGGAAGAGGATTATCGGAGGGCAAGTGATTGGGGATTCGACGGAAGGTGAAGGCGAAGGGAGCGCTAGTGGTCGTGAGTAGTTTATCCATTACATTCACTGCTTGCGAGACAAGCTGATGTTTCGAAAGTTTGATTTTTCGCACGTTCCATCCTTTCGCTTCCTTCTCCTCCTGTTCCCAACACACTCGACGATTTGATTGCAGACGACGGTGATATCTCATCCGCACCGGCTCCCTCGTCATCCCTCGGAGCCCGTTTGACCCAAAACCAACCGCATCAATCTCGAGCTCCCGTTCAACACTCTCCTTCAAACGAACCACAACCTCAAGTAGTAGAAAGCGACTTGAGGGAAGGTGAAGAAGCGGATAACGAGATGGTACCTAGTGAGACAGAGGGTGAAGGAGTAGGACAACAGAAGAGAACTACTGCTTCGGGAGAAGAACTTTGGGCTGCCGCACCAAAAGGGTTCTTGAGTAATTTGAGCGCTCAGGAGATTCAGGTATGTCCTCGTTTTCTTTCAACTCTCTCAGAGAGAGCGAGGAGGAAGGGGAGCTGATGTGAGAGAGAGATTTTTGGTGCGAGAGTAGGAACATATTCGAAGTGCAGTTGCGGGTCAAGCTGGTAGAGCTTACAAGATCAATCCTCCTCCTGTTGGAAGGCCGGTGAGGATTTACGCAGATGGTGTTTACGATCTCTTACATTGTTAGCAGGAATTCTCCCTTAATTCTCCCTTCTCCCTTCTCTCCCTTTAACAACCTCAAAGAGCTGACCTTGATTCGCCTTCGTTTTCTAGATGGTCACATGCTCCAACTGCGACAATGCAAGCTCGCTTTCCCCTCCGTTCACCTCCTCGTCGGTTGCTGCTCCTCCGAATTAGTTCTCAAACACAAAGCGCAACCCGTCATGCATTCCGAAGAACGCTACGAATCTCTTCGACACGTGAAATGGGTCGACGAAGTCATCGAGGACGCACCGTGGACCGTTGATCAAGACTTCATTGATAAATGGGAAATTGATTACGTCGCTCATGATGAAGAACCTTATGTTTCGGCGGGGAGCGAGGACGTTTACGCGTTTGCGAAATCTATTGGTACGCACAATCTTCTCTTGACCATCTGGCGTGAGAGCTGATCAATCGAAGCTTGCTGGGTACAGGCGCTTTCTTACCGACGAAACGAACAGGAGGAGTCTCAACCTCTGAAGTTCTACAACGCAGTACGTCCTCCAACTCTCTCTTTATCTCTCGAGTCAACTCAATTGATAAGAGGGATATTGATCGTACAGTCGTCGAAGGATATCGTGAAGGAGATTATGATGGTAAACTTCGAAAGATTGGACATCCCGAATTGTGTTCTCGACAAGGGAGTGAAGCTGGGTTCAGTGGGAGTGTCAGGAAAGATTAGGCTCAGTATGATTCGTCGAAGGGGAGGGAAGGAACGAGATTAGACGGGAGGAAAGGGACAAGCGAGAAGCGGTTTCTTCCTCCTTTGAGACTCGACAGTGAGGAGTCGTTGGATTCCTCCCGATATAGTGTATACAAGTTTCGTTTTTAGTTCCCTATCAGTTCTATTGGCTGCAAAGCAGTTCCTCTCACACACTTTCGCTTATTCTTGCGAATTTCTTCATTTTTCGACTCTGGACTTTCAACTTTCGTCTCCTTCGCTCGCTCGCTTCGCGACGCTTGGTTCGATTTTGATTTGCGCATCAAGATAGGCTATTCGTCGCTGTTTTCCAGCGTAGTCGAGGAATGCTCAAAACTCTTCCTTATCGCCTGCTGACCGGTACCTTGCGGTAACCCGCAGATGAGTGATTCACCTTTCCCATTTCCCCCCCACTACAACTCCTTTTCTCCTTCCTCTGCCCTCTCTGCTTTCACAATCAAGAATGCAACGATATAGACCCGCGACACTCATCAAGCACTCACGACTACTCTCAAGCAGCGCAAGAGTAGAAGGAATCTTGGGATTGAGAAAGGAGGACCCAGCGAGAATCTTTGAACGAAGAGCTCCACTCTCTCCTGTGGCAGTCAAAGAATTGATCAAAGATGGACATCAAGTTTGGGTCGAGAAGAGTCCGAAACGAATTTATCTTGATCAAGCTTATCAAGATGTAAGCTGTCGCTCTCCTCTTTCGCAGGAAGTAGTAGTGGGGGTTTCAACTAACTGAAAGAGAGATTGATTCATAGGTTGGAGCAAAGTTACTAGATGAGCTAGATTCGACAAAGTGTGATGTAGTAGCGGGAGTGAAGGAACCTTTGAAGAGAAACCTCGCAACCTCTTCAAAAACGACTCATTTAGGATTCTTTCATACTCACAAAGGACAAGCATACAACCTTCCCTTACTCTCTCAGCTCCTCGAATCGAAATCAAGAATCATCGACTACGAGTTGTTGACCGATAAGGAAGGAGCAAAGGGAAAGAGAACGACGGGGTTTGGGAAATTAGCTGGGTTCAGTGGAATGGCAGATGGATTGAGTGCGTTGGGAACTAAATTGTTGGCGAGTAAGGGAGTTGCGACTCCGTTCTTGAAGCTCAGGAGACCGTTACAAGCGGGAACGGTCGAGAAAGTGGAGAAAGGGTTGAGAAAATGTGCGAAGGAAATCAAAGAGAATGGGATTCCTAGAGAAGCTGGACCTGTAAGTCTAATTCGAAGTGTCTACCGAGACGTAGCTGACAGATCTGTCGTGTAGATCATCATCACTCTTTCAGGTCGAGGGAAAGTTGGAGAAGGTGCGAGAGAAGTTTTGGATCAGCTCAAAGTGAGATGGGTCAAAGATCACGAACTGAAGAAACTGTCTACTGATCCCGGTGAGTCTACTCTATCGACACTACTGAACCAAGTGTTGAGCGAGGAATACCCCACAGCTACGGATACGAGACAAATCTACGCTTGTCACCTGGAGCTTCAGGATTACCTCGTTCATCGTGAAGGCAAACCCTTTTCTCGAGAGGAGTATCGCAGCAACCCTGAGCGATTCGAGTCCACGTTTCACGAGAAGGTCAGTTTCGAAGTCTAATCGTGAAATTCCTCCGGAACTGACAAGAAGAATTCGAGTTCGACAGATCGCTCCTTATACAACCCTATTCCTGAACGGAGGATTCTTTTCGAAAGGCTGTCCTCTACTCCTCTCGACGAAACAGCTTGGAGAGCTCCAAGACAACCCGGATAGTCGACTAATCTCGATTGTCGACGTTTCATGCGATTTCGATGTGAGTCGAATCTCTAGCTCAATCACTCTCGAGAGCCGCAGCTGATTGTAGCGGAGGATGTTGACTCACAGGGTGCACTCGAATTCATCACTTCCGCTACGACTCTTGACGATCCGATCACTCAATTCGACGCAACTACAAACACTTTCCACCGAGAGTGCGTTCTTCCCTTCCCTCCCTCCTCGAACCCTCACTGACTCTGTCCCCTCTAGTCCTACACGAGGTATCCAACTCTCAAGTGTCGAGATCCTCCCCTCCGCTTTGCCTCTCGACGCAACCGATAAATTCTCTTCCTCCGTCTTACCCTATATCCGACAACTCCTCGAACCTTCTTCTTCTTCCTCCTCCCCCGAGATCTCGGCGGCATTGGAGAGAGCTACGTTGGCGAGAGATGGGAGGTTGGAGAAACAACATGAATGGTTGTTGGATTTGATCGAGAAGAAGGAGGGAATGGCGGGAGAGAAGAAGCAGAGAGCAGTCGTTCTCGGTGCAGGGTGAGTCAGGAGCTTTTCATCAGTACATTTCATACGGCTTGATGATCAATCCGCCCGTCGCACAGTCTCGTCGCAGGTCCAGCTGTGAGAACTCTCGCGAAGCAGAAGAATCTCGAAGTGATCGTTGGTATGTCCGGTCGTCTAGCTCATCATGCCCCGATACTGATGAAATCGGCGTGCTCGACAGCAAGTAATGACTTACCGGCAGCTCAAGCACTGGCAAAAGATTACGAGAACGTTTCAGCTTCACTCCTCGACGCTTCTGACGAATCTGCTCTGCGAGAATTGATCGCTAGTGCCGATGTCGTACTCAGGTGAGCCTTCCCACCGCTTCATCTTCTCTGGATCGTATTCTGACGCGGCGGGTGGATCTCGCAGTCTGCTCCCTGCGCCGATGCACGTCAAGGTTGCGAACCTTTGTATCGAGAACAAGACTTCACTCGTCACTGCTTCTTACACTTCACCAGAAATGGCTGCTCTGCACGACAAGTAAGCCACCAATTCCTCTCTCGTGGTCCGTTGTCAACTGACGAGTTCTTGCCCATAGAGCGAAAGAAGCTGGAATCGTCATTTTGAACGAGCTGGGACTTGATCCGGGAATCGATCATTGTTCTGCTGCTGCTTTGATCGAAGAAGCGAGGGGCACTGGGAACGAGGTGAGTCATCTCTATGACCGGGTACGTCAACGATAGGAACCTGACACACGACTTGGCTTTCAGCTCGTTTCGTTCGTTTCATTCTGCGGAGGACTTCCTGAACCTGCACTTTCTGGTGGACCTCTCGGTTACAAGTTCTCGTGGGTGTTCCCTCCGCTTAGTTATCACTGCGATAGCTAAACATTTGACACACCAACAGGTGGTCACCTCGAGGAGTTTTAACGGCCGCACTCAATTCCGCCTCATTCCGTCTCAATTCTCGAGAGATCAATATCCCCGGTCCTTCACTCCTCTCACAAGGTTTCTCTTCCGTTCCTATCCTAAGAGGCTTCGCACTCGAAGGAGTCGCGAATCGAGATTCTCTTTCTTACCTCCCTCAATACTCTTTACCCGACGATTTACCGACGATTCTCAGAGGTACGCTGAGGTATCCTGGATTTTCGAGAATTGTTGATTCGTTCAAGAAGATGGGGTTACTGTCGACGGAGAAACTGGGGAGGTCGATTGGAGAATGGACTGAATTGGTGGATGCGTGTTTGAAGAAAGAGGGATACGAGGTGAGGGATGCTGAATCGAGGGAGAAGGCACTATCGACTTTGCTCGAAAGTCAGGATCCATCGCTGGTCAAGGACGTGCTCAGTACTCTCGAAGAGTGAGTCTTCGACGCTTTTGAAATCTTTTCACAATCGCTGATTTCTGATCGTCTTCATTCCACAGTCTCGCTCTTCTCCCCTCTTCCTCCCCCTCTTCCGTCAATCTCCCATCTCTTCCTTCGATCCCAACAGCTCCTCTCGATCTTCTCTCCTCGATCCTTTCTCACCAGCTAGCTTATTCAGGAGACGAACGAGATCTTGTCATTCTCCATCACGAATTGACGACGAAATCGAAAGAGACTGGGGAGCCGGAGCTATTCACTTCTACTATGGTACTCGTAAGTCCGCCTCTGTCCTCAGTCGCCTCGAAAGATCCGAGTAAACTAAGATTCACTGCCGTGTTCTTACAGTATGGAACCGATCAAGCCTCGGCGATGGCTCTCACAGTCGGCACAGTACGTCTCCCTCTTCATTTTTCTCCCCTTTCACACACACACTGACCTTGTCCTCCGTATCCGTTTCGTAGCCAATCGCGCTCGGTGCACTTTTAATCCTTTCCTCGAAACTCACATCTAGGGGTCTCGTTTCACCCACGAGTCCAGAAGTATGGAGACCTCTACTGAAGCAACTTGAAGAGGAAGGGATCAGGTCAGTGGAGAAGAGGAAAGTTGGGAGTCGAGGGATGTTGGAGAGCTTGGAGGGACAATTGAAGTTGAGATGAGGGGGATTTTAGTCTTAGGGGGGTTTTCGACGGTTTGAGGGGGTTCACAACTTCGATAGCGAAGGTAACACATCAGCAAGTATTCTGTCGCCTCAGCAGTAGTATCGCACTCTTATGTAAACTAGATTGATTTGGTTTCACTTCTCCAATTTTCCTTCGATTCGTGAGGATTACTGTAGCTTCTAGAGCAAAGGACATAAAAAGACTGTCGAGGAATCGAGTACTATTGACAACAATGGAAACTTGAAACTATACCAAAAAACTACTTGATGAACTCCTCGGTCCTTTCCTGCCTCGCCACTTCCCTCTCCCTAACTCTGGGTATATGCTCGTCATGATCTCCATCTCCTCCAAGTTTTTCAAGCAGCAGGTGTTGCACCTCTCGAACTCCCAGCCGAAGCTGACGGAGGTGCAGGTGAAGGTCTCCCTCCCGCACCATTCGCACCAGCAGCAGGAGGTGCTTTCCTCTTCCTCGTACTACCATTCCCGTTCGTAACTCCTGGTCCTCCTCCTCCTCCTCCTGGTGGTTTCGGTCTCGATCCGAACCCGAGTCGTTTGAGGGTAGACATTGGGAATTTCGTACTACTCTCATCTCTCTCAAAAATGGATCAGCGAGCCCCCTTTTGAAAGAAAGAGAGAGAGAAAGGAGAAAAGGGGGACTTACCGACAAGTAGTACAAACTGGTAAAGGTTTACAGAAAACTATTTTTGCCGAAAACAAAAACCCTCTTCTCTTTCGTCAGCTCAAAACACGAAGTGGAAGAGAAGGGGAAGTATAGGAAAACCCTTACTGGATAAACAAACTGAGCAAACATAACCGATATCCACAATCTTACGATGACAGAAACAAGCGGCCCTCAAATCTACTTCGTCTTGTTTCGCTCGGTTCAAATGTTTCGACGCTAAAGGACCGCTCAAGAAATTACACTGTTCTCTCTCGTCTCATTTGTACTCGTCAGCGAGTGAGTGAGGAGAAGAAAGGGAGGAAGGGGGACGGACGAGAAGGTATTGAAGTAAAGAAGATTTTGGGGTCGAGGGGGGAAGACGGTAGTAGGTGCCCGAAGTTAGGTGAGAGGCTTGTTGTAGGAACACTGCGTCTTTGCCGAGAATCTTGAGGACGTCAATTTGAATGTTCTATTCCACCCTCTCACTCCAATTCTGTCAGTTTGTGGAGATGGGAGGACAAGTGAAAGGGGAAGACGAACGGTTTTTTGAGCGGTAAAGATACAGTTCATGATTGGTACGTAAGAGTTTGGTGCGTCTTGAGTTACAGAGAGGATTAGAATTCGGGGTTGAACTCGGATGTTTGAGGATTCGGAGGATTTCGATTGTGTGTTCGACGAGGAGGAGGAAGCGGTCGAAGACGAGGAGGACGAGAGATTGAGGCGGTTGATGTCTACCGGATAAGGGGATCGTCAGCTTGGAAGTGGAGAGGAGGAGAGGAGAGAAGAAAAGGGAACGAACGACATAAAGCCATTGAGAGTGCACCCACTAGATTGACCGATTTCTTCTCCTCTTCTCCTTGATTCGACGTCTCTTTGACCAAGTTCTTTATTCTCTGCGTGACGACGTCGTCTACCACCCTGAACTGCTGATAGATGTTACTCCCGCTCCCGCTGTCTCCTATTGATTTCTCGGCCTCAGTAATTGGCAATTGACTCGAATAGAGTTGTTGCGCTGTCCCTTGAGTAGCGGCGAATATGGCTATTTGGTTCTCGTGTCGTATTGCCAAGTGAGAGTTTGCAAAGATGAGGATTTGATTCAATGCGAGATCGAGAGAGAGTGTCTGGGATTGAGACCATTTGATGGGGTTCAAATCGAGTATGAGGCATAACAAGTCTCCTGTTACTTGATTAGACATGTCTTTTAGTGGATTGAGAGTTGTGACAGAGCAGAGCGAACAATCAAAGATCAAGGAAGGAGGAGAATCTCTCTCTCCCTCTCTCTCTCTCTCTCCTTCTATTCACACTCAATCTAGAGTATGTAGCTACTCTGTACACTAACTGGACTAGACCTCGACCAAGTACAATCAACCATGCTACCGATTACATCACTCAACTTTGCTACTCTCTCGACTGCTCAACCTACTTCAAAGGGAAAGGGGAAAGCTACTAAACAAGATGACGATAAATGGGAAAGAGAACAGAAAGGGCTCAAACGTAAACCCTTTGCTCTTTCTCTTCCTTCTTCTCGCTCTTCTTCATCTGATCCCACCTTCCATTCTTATAGCTATGAACGCATTCGTACCTCCTCCACCTTCTATACCACAATCAACGACCGCTCGCAATGCACCGAAACGAACTTCAAGACCATCAACTTCGAAACTCACCGCTCCCTTACCTCTCCCTCTTCCTCCTCGCACAGGGAAACGCCTCCTAGCTACACAAGAAGAGCAAGATGAATGGGCTGAACAAGCTGAACAAGCTGAACAAGCTGAACAAAAACAAGAGCGACAAGGTTCAAAGGAGAAGAAACAAAAGACGAGCAATTCAACAACTTCGACCACTTTGGGATTCAAACCTTTGACTTCTTCCAAACGTTCCACTCTCCCCGCTCCTCCCCCTATTCCTCCAACTTCCAAACCCTCCCCTCTCTCTCGTTCGAACCCACAACCACTCGCTCGACCTGCTCCCCCTCGACCTATCCCATCTAAGTTATCCACCTCCTCGAAACCTCTCGTCCCCAACCCTAATCCTATCCCTATCCCTCCTTCTAAGATCGATCACAAACCTCCCATCTCACTCCTCTCTCAATCCTCGGCGCTCTATTCAGCGCTCAAGAATCCCCAAGCACAAATCCGAATCAAATCAGAATCGAAACCTTTAATCACCCCTGAGAACTCGAGGAAGTTGATGAATACTATTCCGACTCTAGGAGTGGAAGATAAGAAGGGTATTCTGGGGAGTCAGACCGAGATGGAGGATGGGGAATTCGAATGGGAATCGCCGAAAAAGAAAGGGAAGAATGGTGGTTACTTGCCGTAAGTTTCTCTTTCACTCTCTAAACTCTCTCACAGGTGACGTAGTGAGGAACTGAGAGGAGCATTCCAGGTCTGGTATGGCTTCGAGAGCAAGTTCGATTTTGTCTGCGATCAAAACGGATCATACCCTATGGCTGCACGACCTCTCAAGGAAACTCCTCAATCTCCCTCCTACCAGTCCCTCATCGACATCGACAGTGAAAAGCAGTGTATGGAGTAAACGAGTTTTAGGCGAAGCATTACAACCCGATCTACGCTTGATCGTATTGGAAGTCCTTTCGCCCTCTCCCTCTTCCTCACTGAACAACTCAACGGTCGACTCAACACGCCGAGGAGGAGGAGGAGGAGGTAACAGAACTCTATTAGCCCGCTGTAGACTGGACCTCTCTTGCCTCTCTTCTCCACTCGACGAGCCTTCTCCTTCTTCCCCAGAACCCGAGCTAGATCAAGATGGATTAGTCTTGTTCTCCCTACACCACCGAACCACAACTACCTCTTCATTCTCTCACCCCCAACCGGTCCCTCCTCAGCAACGACAGAACAAAGAGAATTGGAATTTGTATGTACCTTTGGGACCGGGCGACTTGAAGATGGTGATGAGGGAGGGAAGTGAGGTTTGGGTCTTCGGAGGTGGGTTTGGAGAGGTCGAATTGAACGAGGAGAGGGAGAGTTGGAGGATCTCGTCGGGAAAGATGAGGGAGGAGTGGGTTAAGGAGGAAGAAGAAAGTGGGAAGAGGAAAGAAAGGGAGGGGGAAATCGAGGTTAGGTGGGGATTGAGAGGGAGGGAGAGGGAAGAGGAGGAAGCGAGGAGGAAGAAGAGGGAGAGGGTAAAGAAAGGGTTGGTAGTCACGAAATTTGGAATCCTCGTTTGAGGGAGACGATGATTTGGGCGAGTCGAAATGGGAAGAGACGAGTTGCGCTGAGTACAGCTTTCTCTTGTTATTCTCTCGAAAGCTGAGCGTACCGGAGAAGGAAAGAAGGAAACGAAAGAGACATTAGAATGCAAAACAGATGAGCAAGCAATCAAGCTTGTGAGAACTAAAAGATGCGAGGGTACGAAATGGGGGATAGTTATGGGTACAGAGAGATGCGAGAAGGAGAGAGGGGCGTTATGATAAGAGTGAGGTACAATAGTAGACTGAGGTTTCGGTGAGTGTCTGTTTTTCTGTTTTCTGAGTTTTCTCTTTCTTGATTCTGTTTATTTCCCCTTCTGCAGTACTTCGAGCGACTATCCATCCTAGGTTTGAAAGAAAGATCCGAATGACGGATTGAAAAGAAAGATCCATCCTTTGAGCGTGGTGTTGTGGTCCGTCCATCCGAAATTAATCCTCCTTCAAAGTTCAGCTCCCAACATCCTGGTCAACTCGTCACCTCCCGAACGATGGTTGAGGTACCTCGTAGGAGAAGGAGGAGATTCCCTCGGGGGTTGATAGTAAGAAGGAGAGCGTTGGAAAGTAGGCGAGTATTGAGGTTGAACATAGTTCGCTCCTCCAGTCTGAAGGTTGAGGGGTTGGATCTGGAGTGATTTGTACTTGTGAGCTGATGGAGATAGTTGTTGAAGTTTCGCAGATCGACGGAGGGCGAGCTCTCCTGCTGAACTGGCGCTGAACGAGGAGGAACCGGAGGAAGTGGATGAGAGGGGAGTGAAGGAACGATCTTCTTCAGGATAGAGGTAAGCTGGCATGTTCGATTTGGGAGGAGTCGAGAGAGGGGAGTGCATGTAACGAGTTGGAGAAGCGGGAGGTTGTTGATGATGATGAAGAGCGAAAGTCGAGCGAGTAGGGGAAGCGGATTGAGGTTGTTGAGGGGGAGGTACGGCGAGGTAAGCTTGGGTGTAAGGTGATGAGGAGCGCCTTTGGGAGAGCAAGTCGGGAGGGTAGCTCGAAGATCTAGCCATTCCGGAAGAAGCGGAGAGGGAAGGATCAAAGTGACCGCGAGTAGGCGAAGGGAGGAGGAAATTGGTCTGGTGTGCGGGAGCAGAGAGGGGAGGAGGAGGTCCAGCTAGGTGGGCAGCTCGTTGAGACTGAATCTTGAGAATGTTGCCGATATCGTTGGCGAAGGGGAAGCAACGAAGACAGATCTTTCGACGACGCCAATTCTGGAGGAGTTTCGAAAGAGAGTCAGTAAGGTTGCTGCGCATCGGTGGAGTCAAAGGAACAATGAGTGCCGAGGTGGGCTGTAGAGAGCGGGGTGGGAGGGAAGGTAGAAGAGGAAATCGCGAAAACTCAAGCTTACGACGAAAGAGCAAGTACCGCATTTCCAGTCTCCTTGCTGAACGACCATGACTCCTTGGTTTCCTGTGTTGACGATAGGGGGTTGAGCTGAAGGATGAGCAGGCTCAGGGCAGAGCTGTTCGAGGGTAGGAATTCTACCGTTATGGAGCTTGGCGATGCGTTCAGTGTCGGCGGGACTGAGAGGGTACGGGGACGAAGGGTATCCTCCTCCTCCAAGTTGCACAGGAGATTGAGGGAATGACATTCGAGTGGGAGACGGGGCGGCGAACTGCGAGCGAGTCGGAGAGAAAGCGGTAGGAATCGGGAGTGAGCGAGAGGGTTGCATCGAGGGGGCAGTATGATAGCTTGTGTTTCGTGTAGGAGTCGAAGGAGGTGTCAAGATGATGTGAGAGCGAGAAGGTTCGACATGAGAGGACGACAGCGATCGTTGCATGGGGAAGGTAGGGAGCGAGAGATTGGGTTCAGGAGAGAGAAGAGAAGAAGAGGTCAAAGTTGTTTCCTTCGTGGTCTTCATGGGTCCAACTTCTCGGTTGCTTGCTTTCCAGTCGGGAGAGGGGAAGAAAGCGAAAGAATCGGTGTTGGGTGAGAAACTGGCGAAAGGTGCGAAGATGGATTGACCGGTGACGGGAGAAGCGATTCTGGTTGGCTTCTCGTCTCCAGACTTGACCTCCTCCACATTGTCTTGTAGAGCGAGTCGAGTAGAGAGAGAATTGGATAGCGACTCGATCCTCTGCGAAGATGACTTTTCTTCTTCGATCGGTTCACCCCAACCGCTCAATCCGAGTGCATTCCCATCGAGGACCTCCTTCTGCTTCTTGACGGCGGGTAAGAAGTCGCCGAAAGAAGGATAGAAGACGTTTGCGACGGGAGAGAGTGAAAGTGATCCGTCGTCTTGAATCGTCGCGGTATTCGAACCGATTCCATTCCCAAATAACTTGCTCAATTCGACTCCACCTCTCGCGTTGACTCCTCCTCCTCCTCTCGAGTAAGGTACGAGTGTGATAGGCTGGAAAGCAGCGATATCTCCAGGAGTTGGAGGAACGTCGTCTCCATCGTCTTCGCTCAATTCGTCGCTGCTATAATTCGGATTGAACTGTCGCAAAGCGTAGGAAGGAGGTGTACGATAGTTGGCTTGACGTGTAGAGGCCATTGAGGACTTGTTGTCGCGTGAAGGAGTTGTTGCAGAATCAGGAGAAGCAGGGGAAGGAGGAGGAGGTCGAGGGTGGAAGTGAGAACTGGGAGTCGCGAAAGGAGTAGCGGAGGTCGTGTAAGATGTAGAGTAAAGACTGGAAGGAGCTTCAGTAGCTTGAGTTACGTCCATCGAGGGGTGAAGAGTCGAAGGAAGAAGAGGAGTTTGAACGAATGACAAAAGTTTGAGTTTGATTTGGGGTCAAAGTTGATAGTAATGAAGAGAGAGAAGAAGAAGAAGAGTCAGGCAGATCAAGTCGCGAGAGAGAGTGAGGAATGACCTGCGAAAGTGAGAGGAGAAGTCATCGAAGTGCGCATGAATTTTTCAATCGTCTCCTTCATTTTTCTTCGCACCTCCTCTCGTTTCTCTCTCAGTCGAAACGCGAACTCTTACCGAATCTTCTTCGCAGTGTCGTGATCAAATCTTACACTTTACTCACGAGGCAGATTCTGACAATCGTGAATTGTCGTCGTCGACCTCACTTCCAGTGCGGAATCGAGAGAAAGTGCTCCTGCGAAGCATATATGCAACGAGCTCAAAGTCGCGACGAACAATCACGCATACCGATGAGGAGGGAGCTCGGTCATACAGTAAAGGAGCACGAACCAAGTCCAGTGAGCAATGATTCAGACTATGCAAATTCCTTCGACAATGAAAAGTACAGAACCTAGATAATAACTCTATCAAATCCCTCGATATATGACTATTATGCGCGAGCCATGACCCGAGCATTACATCTCCATCCTCCGCCAACTTGATCTTCTCCTTCTCGTGGCGGAACGAGTGCCCATAATCCTCTTTCCCGCAACAATTCCTCCTTCTTACTCCCTGTAGCATAGTTTGCGTGAACGACACAAGGTTTCGTACCCGGTTCCAAACCACCATCGAAGAATCTCATGCCGGGAGGAAAGAGGTCGTAAGGGAGAGCCTCAGTTCGGATCGGAGTGTGAGCTTTTGGTAAATGAGCAAAAGTTGAGTGAGGTGAGAGGGTGTAGAGGGAGGAGAGTGAAGTGATGCCATTGTCGAGAAGGAAGGAAGGGTTAGGGGAGAAGGTCTGGAAAGATTGGGCGACTTGGAGGCACGTCTTTCCTCCGTTCTTGTCGTCGAGGGCGAGTCCACTCTCGTCGAGGATATCGATCATGTCGTCGAGGTTTCCGGATCCAAGTGCTTCCATCCATTGTTCGTGACTAGGCTCGGGAAGGGAAGGGAGGATCTGTTCGGCGAGGAAGAGGGCAGGACCGAGGGCAGTCGCTTGAAACGATGGTGCTCTCGCCTTGTTGAGTTCACCAATCTTCGAATCGGGTTCGAAAGCGAGTCGTCGTCCAGTTGCGAGTGACCGTAGAAGCATCGAGATGTGACAGATTGCCGTTTGCCTCCAGGCTCTAGCTGCACCACGAGCTGGGGAGTAATCGTAAGGATCCAGTGTTGAGCGTGGAGGTTGCGCCGCGAGTTGTGCACCAGAATCGGTCGTGCGAGTGTAGAAGAAGCAGGCGCAAGGGATTTGTCGAGTTCCCCAGGCGTTGACCGTCGAAGGAGCCATATCTGGAGCGAAAACTATCGATGGATGGGTACCTCCAGCTCGATAGTAGTGTGAAATGAAAGCAGTCGGTGATGATAACCTGTAACGACTTGTGTGAGCGAGAGTGCGAGCATAAGGAGAAAAAGATTGAACTCACCAAACTGCATCATTGTCGACCAGCAGCACTCCTTTCACTCCTTCGAATTGAGGTAACTCGAGCGGTTCATCGTTCTCCCAGTCATGTGACATGATCTTTGCCCTCCAGTACCGTTCCTCTTCCTGCTTGTACTCCTTGTCCAACATCTGACTCTCGACGAGACTCCCAACTAAAGCGCTCATAACCGCTGTCCTTTCCAACATCAACGACTGATAATGCAGTGTTCCCCAAGGTATCAAACTCGACGTCAGGCGCTCAGACTGATTGAATGGCGGTTCCGACGGCAAGAGTAGTTCGAGGAGTCGAAGATTCGTGAATAGGTCGTCCTGTAACATTTGTTCGACATCCGCCATCGCCTTCTCCGCGCCATCTGCATCTTCTTCTACATCCATCTCTGCTGTCCTTTCCACCTCGTCCCAATCAATCCCTTTCAACCACCAAGTCACAACTCCCAATTCACTCAATTCTTTCGCCAATCCTTCATCACTCGTAATCACCAATAGTTTCGGGGTCGATTCGTAGAGGTCCTCAAATAGATTCGGATCTCCATGTTCGTTGTGATCTGGAATGGCTCCCCATTTCGCTCGATAGCGAAGGAAACAAATCCAGTTGAATAAGAGAGGTTTGAAAGCTGGAGTTGCTAGTGTCACGAGTAGAGTATGTTCTGGAGGTGGTGATAAGTGGGGTAAGATGGGTAAGAGGGTCGATAAGGAGGTGTGGAGAGTCGGAAAGGAGGAAGAAGATGAGGAAGGCGGAGGGAACAGAAGTGGGAATGTCGCGTTTGAGGACTTGGGAGAGGCAAATACTGAACTCAGTAGCAGTAGTACTATACTACACGCTATCCGCAGGCTTATCATAGCATTGAGGGAGGGAGAACGAGAACAAAAAAGGGCTCTCGTTGAAATTCATTTTTCGCAAAAATGAAAAATGTCAAAGGGTGAGAAAATCTAATTCATTGCTAATTAGTTAACGAAGAGAGCAGTACAGACAGACAGAGTAACCCAGGTGACGACTTAAGGGGAACTAAGTAAATAAATGGCCAAGTTCAGCGATCAAAACACAGAGAACAAAAGGAACGAAAGAAACGAGGGACAGAGTGTGATTCAAGCAAAGCAGTACAGCAAAGCAGTTGCGAAGACTATACACAAGGAGGGGAAAGGGGGTAGTAGGTCCACTGATGCGAGTTAAGCGAAGGGTATGAAATAGAGGGAGAGGGAGAGGGAGAGGGAATGAGAGGAAGGTGTAAGGGTATTTGTAGATCTAGGGTCGGTGATGTGTTGTTACAGTGTAGACGGAGGAGATGAGGACTAGTACTCGATTGAGGCGTGAAGGATGAGTTCGTAAGGGACGGCGGTCGAACCTCTTTCCACAGCCATCGCTTTCGCCGTTTCGAATGCCATCGCGACATCTTCCTGACTCGTAATCTTGATTCGATCTCCGTCTTCGTCTTGGTATTTGAGCTTGAGCGAACCGGCTTCGACTCGAGCACGATCTCCTCCACACATTCGAATCTTCTTGAGCACTTTGTCGACCAGTTCGACGTGCGGAACCGAATCCAGGACGACGACGACAAAGGTATCTTCACCGAAGTAGACCTTGACTCGAACTGCGACAGCATTGGAGAGAACTGGTGATTGAGTTGCGGGAGAGGAAGTTCGAGCGCGAGGGAGACTTGGAAGAGTCGCAGAGGGAGGGACGCTGCCGGGATAAGTGGTAGATGGAGAGGTCGAAGAGGAGTAGGGAAGACCACCAGATCGAAGAGAGGAAGCTGAAGTACGATTAGTGCCGGTACTTGAAGAACTGAACCGTTTCTGATGAACTGAAACCGAAGATTGTGATGCGAGAGTTCCTCCTGAACTTGTTCCTCCGTTCTTGTGAGAAGGTTTGTGCGATCCAGCAGCGTAAGCTTGTTGTGCTTGCCAATCGTCGGGAAGTTGAGGAGAAGCGGCTTTATCTGGGAATCGACCATTCGGAAGCTGATAGACGTTGGGTGAACTAGCGGAACGACTTCGTAACATCGGAGGAGCTGCGCCGTTCCCAATTTGATGGATAGGTTGCGAGGCTTGTCGGTGGATCGGAATTCCTCCTCGTTCTGGTCGAGGTGTAGTCTCTTCAATCGTCGACTCCGGCAGCCTTGCGTAAGCCATCGCAGGACTCGACGTTAACGATCCTCCTCCTCCTCCATTCGGCATCCATTCGTTCGAATGTTGATTTCGCAGTTGACGACTGCTCGCTGAACTTCGTAGAGATACAGCATCTCCAGTCGAGGAGTGAGAAGCGCCTCTAGGTAGATTCGGTGCTCCTCCAGTTCCAGGCGTTTGACTCCTCCATTGATTGATGACGTTCGAATTCGCATCCTCCGTTTGAGCTCTTGGTCGACCTGCCATTGATCCTCCATCTCGATACTCTGCAGGAAGTGATCTCGTTCCGGGAGGTCTTCGAGTGTTTGGTGTCGATCGACCTGATTCGCTTTGTTCGTACAAGTCTTCGTTCTCGTCGTCGAAGCCGTGATGATTCGGTGGGAAAGAAGGTTGAGCAGGGTTGTTGTAGTAGCCAGGGTGAGGAGAAGCGAAACTGGATTCGGTTTGGTACGAGTAGGTCGAAGCGCCGGAGGAGAGACTCGGACCGTGTTCAGACATGGGAGTCGGAGGGAATTGAGAAGCGGGAGAGTTGACGCCCCGTTCAGATCGACGACCGGAGATGTGGTGAGCGCGTCGACGAGCGGGAGCATCTTCGACTGCTTTGTTGATCGCTTTTTGCCATTGTTTGAGCAGTTCCTCTGTTCGACACTTGATCGTGAAAGCTTCTTCGTTCGTGTCTCCCCTCCATCTCACTTCGAGAAGATATTGACCTACGAGAGTAAGCTAGGTCAGCTTCGATAAGGAGAAGCAAAAAAAGAGAGGGAAGAGCGACTCACCACTTCGATGGTGAATTTGTGAAGCTCCGGTGATGTTGTTCACAAAGATTCGACCTTTCAACTGCAGCTTGTTGACCCTCTGACTTGGTGGTCGCTTGAGAATTGAGTTACTCTTCTTGTCCTTCTTTCCAACCGCTCCAACCTCCTTGCAACAGCAAATGATTCGCTCAAATAAGTAAACTTGATACTCCCGCTCGTTGTCGTTCTTGATGACGATGAAGTTCTCTTGAAGGAGCAGGTCGCCGAAAGAATTGATGTCGTGACCTTTCCAATCTTCGACTCTTCGTCCCAGATCCTCCACCGCCTGCAGGTTCTCCTTTCTTCGTTTCTCTTCGTTCACTCTGTCCGTCACTCGCATAATCGATTCGAGACCGGCTTTCAACTCGTCATAGTAAGGATTCGCTGCTGGAGTGTTCTTGAGTAGAGTCTGAGTGAAGCGAAAAGTATTGATTAGTCTTTAATCTCGAAAGAAGAGATGAGATTCTGCTTACGGAGAGGAGGAGAGGGTATTTGCATATCCGTTGAACAGGCTTGATGAGTAAAGGAGCAAGTTCAGAGACTGGGTCGAGGACGTGAGAGAGTTTCTGTAAGGAACAATCAGAGACATTAGTTATCGACTAAGGAACTGAATTCTTGCCGAACTTACCGAAAGAGCAGCGTTCTCAGCGATTGCCAAATCTTGAGCAGTAGTCAGATTCGCGCAATAAGGTTCGTAGCAAGCGAAGTTCTCTTCCTGTTTCAGAGCACGAGGAGAACGCAATTCAGAAAAGTCAGCACACTCCTTTCGATTCCTGCAGACTGAAACGATTCTCTTGGGCCGTCCCGTTCGCTCGATCGAAGATCTTGACGCTCAGACATGCAGTCTTCCTCGATCAAAGCAGGGGAGAGGAGTGAAGAACCTACGGAAAGGAGGAAAAGGTGTCCGAATCGCTGTTGTTCTGCTGGTAGAGAAGCGTTCGACTCGACTCCGATCAAGAACCTTCGTTGAAAATCGGCGAGCTTGTTCAAGTTGATGAAGAGAGAGTGGATTTGATCCTGAGTCAAAACATCGTTCATTTGAAGTTGTCGTTGATAGTCCTATGAACTCGGCTCTTTGTAAGTTTCGCACACGCGCAAGAGTCGAAAGAGGATGAGACGCACCTGTAGAACTTCGAGATCCTGCATGTACTTCCTTTCACTGTCCAAGATTTCCCTCACTACCAACGATCTCTCATCCGAAGGTCCAGCTTGAGGTGCTCGTTCTGGTTTCTCCGCCGCTGGTAACAGTACTCCCATCCCTTCCAACCCGTCGAGTAGCTTTGTAACGGTATGCACCACCTGAAAAGGAAATGATTGAAAGAGAATCAGCTGTCGATGCATGAAGAGGAGGGAAAATAGAATCGCGCAAACTCACCTTGACAACCCCGTTCGTATCTTGATAATACAGCTCGTTCACCGCGAATAGATCACTCTCTGTCCATCCCAAATCCTGCTTGCAAGCCATAACGAAATGTGCAGTTCCCCTCTGACATGCCTTCAAATTCCCTAACGTCGCCGCCGGATTCACGTCGAGTTGATGAGAGTGTCCCAACTTGTTGAAGAGGAAGCAGAGGGAAGAACCCAATCGAAGGACGTTCAAGCATTGCGATACCGGATCCGCTTGAGAACCCAAAGGACTGCTATCTTCTCCTCCGAATCCACTTGGCCCACTCCACGCAGTCGATCCTCCTCCTACCCCAGGTGACAACAGTTCTTCATTGTCGAAGAACCTCGCTTTGAAATC
>Ga0308170_10000769_pt1 | contig 36017 bp, 40 predicted proteins | sample PhyBR2_2_FD_202136 | JGI IMG/M metagenome (GOLD analysis project Ga0308170, IMG submission 202136) | Phyllosphere microbial communities from UC Gill Tract Community Farm, Albany, California, United States - DLSLSB.R2 | ecosystem: Host-associated > Plants > Phyllosphere > Unclassified | place... | reverse complement strand
AATGGCGGACGTATAGCCCATAAGCGAGTGACATAGCTCCTTGCAGAACCCCGAGTACGATGGTCAAGTACTTCTTCGCTCGTACACCTCCGAATCGTTTCGACATGTAGATCTTGTCTCCGAGCCAGCCTCCGAAGGGTCTAGTGACGACGTTGAGGAATCCAAAAGTTGACGTGTAGTAACCAGCTTTGAGCTGACCCAATCCGGGATGATCCTTGGAGAGCACGTTCGCCAAGTTCGCATCGACGGCGAGTTCGAATCCGCTGTAGCAAGGAGCGTCGATAGTGTCAGTGCGATGAAGAGACGGTGAAGGGGAGGACAGAAGAGTGAAGAAGAGCGACGCAGGGGGAAGGGGGAAAGAGGGAAGCTTTACTCACAATGTCGTAGCGTACATCAGAGCGGGTAGCCAAGTGTACGACTTGGTGATAATCGATAGGAACATCTTGACGGTGAGAGGCTCCGCGACAGCGATGTCGAGCGGTACCTCAGCAGCAGCTTCATCTTGTTCGTCTTCGTCGACTGCTTGAACACGAGTAGTCGCTTGAGCTTTCTCGTTCATCTTGCGTTCGACGAGAGCCTTCTCCGATGCATCGAGGTGGGCGAAGTGTCCTTGACGAGCCGCGATTGCGGTCGCAGGGAGCGTGTGTCGAGCACTCCATTTGCCTGTCGAAGAGGAGCCTTGTCAGTCGACTCACGAAGGAGTGGCTCGAAGGGGGGAACGGAAGGCGACTCACCAGCGGGATGATCCGTTCCGAAGTAAAGACAGAGACCAGCGACAGTCCACAAAATCGGTACAGGCACAAGTGCGAATGATGCCCTCCAACTCTGCGAGGGAGTCAGACCACGTTCGACCAACGATTCGAAGAGTGCGACCATGACGACGAATGTAACACCTCCACCTATCGAAGACGAAACAGGATCGTCAGCAACGGAAAGCGGCAAAGGGAAAGATAAGGAGGGGAGAGCGAAGAAAGCTTACCAAGGTTTCCCCAACCACCAACGAGAGCATTTGCGAAACCAACCGAAGTCTTGTCGAAGAAGCAGGTCGACCATGCGAGACAAGGAACGAAGGATGCGCCGAGGATTCTTCGAATGAATGAACAATCAGCGACGGTGGAACGATGATGAGGAGAGGGGAGTGTCAGCTCACCCGATAAAGAATCGAATGATGTAGAGACCTTGAGCGGAGTTGACGGTTCCAGCAAGTCCAGAGGGAATCGAACCGAGCAATAGAACGGCCGCCATCGTTTTACGAGGTCCGAAACGATCAACCTACGAGGAAGGCCAGTCAGCAACCAACTCGCGACTAGAGCAGACTAGAGCAGACTGAAGGCAAGACTCACGAATGGGCCGATACAGAAACGAACGAGCAAAGTCGAAGAGAGAGCAGCGATGTTGGAGTTTCCGATTTGAGCTGGCGTCAACTTGAGGTCCTCCTTGATGGATTCCGGGATCAATGGTGGGAAGGCAAACCTGGTAGATAGACGCGATAGGTCAGAGATGAAAGCGAAGAGAGGGAAAACCGAATGGAGACTCACCACGACAAAAAGGCAACGAAAAAACCCAACCAGGCGAGATGAAAGTTGATGCTGTACTGATCGCGAAGGTTGAGGATTGGTAAGGTGTACGACTTGCCGTTGAGGTGATTGACCTTTGCAGGTTCCCACAGACTCGCCCATCTGAAGGGAGGAGCGCCTCCGTGAAGAGCGTGTTTGGCCTTGTCACTCATGTTGGCCTCCTCGTCGATACGGTCGATAGCGGGCGAAGGAGCGATGGAAGAGCTGGGAGAAGGCTGTCCCTTCGATTCGAGAGACATGTTGAAAGGCGGAAAGGGAATGAGGAGGACGAAGATGGAGAGAAAGAGGGAGGAAGGAAGGCAGATAGAGAGGTAGGGAGTAGGGGATTTTTGGGAAGAGAAGGAAAGAAGCGGGAGAACGAATGTGACCGTCCTTGCGAAGAGCAGCGAGGAGGGCAGATAAGGAGTTTTCAGGAACGAGGGTAATCGAGAGAGATTCAGATACCGTGATAGGCGTTCATCCCAAGCGATCTAGATGCACGGGCAGTAGCGTCGATCTATCCGCAATTTGAAGAAGGGAAATGAGAGTGAAAGGGAAGAGAAACAAAATCCGACGTCGGACCTAGCCATTCCGTCTCACATTCTCTGACAGCTTCAACGACTACCCAGGCAACACAAGAGCTTGTTCAGAAGTCTATCAATCAGCTCACAGTCCTGCTCTGAGGAGAGCGGTCGCAGGAGGTCCCCCTCGAAATCTTGATCTCGTAATGTTGAGATAAGGACTTGACGGCCTATTCGTACCTGGTTTCCGGCTCTAAATGTAGCTCAAGAGTACCACAATCAGCGCGCGTCCGTCTCGGACTCGCTATACTTTCTTATCGCTCCTCTTTCCTTTCCTCAACATCCCCCGAATTCGGGTCCCTCTCATTCGCCCAAATCGCCTACGAACCTTTACAGTCATGGCGCCAGTCGCATCCGATACACTCTCATCAGCGACTCCAGGAGAAACCAAGAGGCGGAAGACCGTATTCGTCGTTGTAAGTTTTCCTCGTTGTCGTCGTCTCAAGAATGAAGCGAGTTGCTTACGGACTCCTTCTTTGCCCGCTGACAGGGACTAGGGATGGTCGGGATTGCGTTCATTGAGAAGATGTTGAGTTTAGACGAAGCGGGAGACTATTTCATTCGAACTTGTGGTGAGGAGTTAGAATTAGACTTAATTCGATTCCAGCTGCGCTAACAAAAGCTAAGCAAAAGGTGAGGAGGACCATCTCGCTTACAATCGAGTTGGATTGACGGAGTACTTTGAACATCGAGTGAGTCAAGCCGCTCTGTCCCTCTCCCTTTGTTGATCTCGTGCCGGGAAAGCTGACTTCTTTGTCGATTACTTAGAACGTTACTGGATTATACCTTCAAAATGCTTCGTGGTATGCGGAGCAATCTCCAGAGCGGTTCGCGTTCTCCATCGGGGAGAAGGTTTGCGAAATCGATTCGACGAACAAGACGGTCTTCACGTCGAAAGGGAACGTCTATCAATACGATATCCTCGTCCTCGCTACCGGTTCCAACGGTCAACTACCACCCTACGTCTCCTCTCAACAAGCCTCTACCGTCAAAGGTGTCTTCGTGTATCGAAACATTGCGGACCTCGAATCGATCATCGCCTACGCTGAACGTGACGGAGTGACTCGAGCGGCGGTCGTTGGAGGAGGATTGCTGGGACTAGAAGCGGCGAAAGCAGTTTACGACCTACCATCGATCCCTTCGGTCGAAATCCTCATTCGTCAACTCTATCCTCTCAATCGACAAATAGATGCAGCGGCAGGGTGAGTCCACACTTTTTTTGCTTTTTTTCTTCCTTTCACCTTGACCTGATACTCTGCGGTCTATAGTGAGCTAGTACTGAACAAGATCGAAGGGATGGGAGTCAAAGTTCGAGTTGCGTGCGAACCGACTGGGTTGTTAACGAAGGAAGTCGAGGGCGAAACGGTCTTCGCTGGATTCGAGTTCAGTGACGGTCAACGTCTCGAAAGTGATCTTGTCGTTTACGGAATCGGTATTGCACCGAGGGACGAGTTGGCTAGCCAAGCTGGAATCGAGGTCAGTCCGAGAGGAGGAATCGTCGGTAAGCACTCGTTTCTGTCTCTTCTCCTTCACTCTCGGGTCCTGACAAGTTTCTGATCCGCTTCATTAGTCGGAGACGATCTCATGACCTCTGCTCAAGATGTGTATGCAATCGGTGAATGTGCCTCATGGAGAAATAACGTGAGTTATTTTCTCTTTCTCCTCCCACCACTTATCCCTCTCAAGTTTCTCTCCTTCTCTCCTCGTCTTTCTCGCTTTCTTTCTCTCTCTCTCTCTTTCACACACACACACTCTCTCTCTCTCTCTCTCTCTCTCTCTCTCTCTCTCTCTTCTCCTGCATTCTCGATCAATCCGCTGACAAACTCCGAGTTCCGCAGACTTACGGATTGATCGGTCCTGGTATCGAAATGGCGGATATCCTCAGCTTCAACCTCACTCAGACAAAGTCGCACAAACCGAGATCGATGAACTTCCCCGACTTATCCACCAAACTGAAGTTGATGGGCGTCGAAGTCGCATCTTTCGGTGAATTCGATGCCGACGAGCGTGCTGTCAAAGCTGCCGAGGTGGAGGAGGCAAAGAAGACAGCAAGCGGAGAAGTCGAAATCTCGTTCAAGCCGAGTCGAAAGGTTCCTCGAAATACTCGAAACGATCCCGTCAAAGCTCTCACTTACCTCGATCCTATCGACTCGACCTACAAGAAGTTCATCTTTACAGCCGACGGCTCTCGACTGATTGGAGGTATCCTCATCGGAGAAACCGGTTCCTTCACAAAGCTCGTCAGTCTCGTCAAGAAGAAGAAGAAGCTCGATGTCAGCCCTTCGACTTTCATTCTCGGAGCGAAAGGAAGTGCAGAGGACGACGCTGGGGAACTCGCCGATGATGATGTCGTGTGCTCCTGCCACGGAACGACTAAGGGAGCGATCGCAAAGTGTGTCAAGGAGGGAATGGTCGAATTCGCAGAAGTCAAGAAATGTACGAAAGCGGGAACTGGTTGTGGTGTAAGTCCCTAGTCCTCTTCTGTCTCTATCGACCCGAGTACTGATCTGAGTACTGATCTGTCGACTACTCTCCTACAGGGCTGCATTCCTCTCGTCACCAATATCTTCAAGGCCGAGATGAAGAAGAGTGGAAAGGCGGTTTCGAACAAGTCAGTTTCTCTGCCTCTCGCTCTCCTTTCTGCTTACGCACACGAGACTGATACCACAATGTGAATCAACAGCCTTTGCTCGCATTTCGCCATGTCTCGTGCCGACCTTTTCGCTATCATCAAAGTTCGCAAACTTCGAGACTTCAACACTATCATTTCGACTGTCGGAAACGGAACCATCGGTTGCGAGATCTGCAAGCCGGTCGTTGGATCTATCGTTGCATCTCTCCATGGCGAATTTGTGATGGCGAAAGGTCGACATGGACTTCAAGACACGAATGATCGATTCCTCGCAAATATCCAACGAGATGGCAAGTTCAAGGCATCACTTCTTCTCAACTTGAGCATCATACTCATTCTCTCGCGCTCTCACAGGAACCTTCTCTGTCGTTCCTCGAATTGCTGGAGGAGAGGTGTGAGTTACAACTTTCACAATCTCGACTTTCTTGCTTTCGCTCTCGATTACTGATGCGCCGTTTGTCTTCTTCACAGTACCCCCGAAGGTCTGATCGTCATCGGAAGCGTCGCCAAGAAGTATGGCCTCTATACAAAGATCACAGGAGGTCAACGAATCGATCTATTCGGCGCCAGAAAAGGTGAGTCGTCAGCCCCTTGATCCGCTCTGCTCTCTCAAGCTGACTCTCGTCGACTTCGATAGATGATCTCCTTGATATCTGGCAGGAATTGATTTCGGCGGGTTTCGAATCTGGCCACGCTTACGGTAAATCTCTACGTACCGTCAAGTCGTGCGTCGGTAGCTCGTGGTGCCGATACGGGCTCGACGACAGTGTTTCAATGGCCATCGACCTCGAGAACCGATACCGTGGGATCAGATCACCTCACAAGATCAAAGGAGGAGTGTCTGGTTGCGTTCGAGAATGCGCAGAGGCTCAGGTACGTCTTTATTTGCCTCCTCAGTCCGTAGAGAAGCTGCTGACTCTCTCCTCTGTAGTCGAAGGATTTCGGACTGATCGCAACCGACAAGGGTTGGAACATCTTCGTCGGAGGTAACGGAGGCACTAGACCAGCTCACGCTCAACTACTCGCTTCGGATGTCCCTCCTTCGAGAGTGACTGTTCTCCTGGATCGATATGTAAGCTTCTCGGATTCGTCACTCTCGCTACTTGACTCACACGCTGCTGTTTCTAGCTCATGTTCTACATTCGAACTGCCGATCGACTCCAACGAACCTCAACGTGGCTCGAAGCCTTCGAAGGAGGCATCGTCAAGCTGAGGAAAATCATTATCGACGATGAATTGGGTATCTGTCAAGATCTAGAGGCGGAAATGAACCAATTAATCGGCAACTACTTCGATGAGTGGGCTGTCGCGCTCAAAGATCCTCATGTTCGCAAGAAGTTCAAGCAGTTTGCAAACTCTGTAAGCCTCTCTCATTCAGATCGACTCTCTCCTTGAAGCAGAAGACTGACCTCCTTTCGCTTCATTGCAGGACGAGCGAAAACCTGGAATGGAGGTCATCAAAGAAAGAGGTCAAATCCGTCCAGCTGAGTGGCCAAAGGAGACTCCCGGACAGCAATTTCGAGAAGAGCATCTCAAAACACCTCGCTCACAATGGGAGTTTGTTAAGCTCTTGACGGTCGAAGACTTGCAACCTTCCGACGAAGGAACTTCATCTTGCGCACTACGTTATGGAGCCGACTCTCAGCTCGCTGTCTTCCACGTCCCTGGTCGTGGTTACTTCTGTACTCAACAGATGTGTCCTCGTAAGTTCATTTTCGACGAAACACCCTGACCGATCTCTGACTCCTCGACTCTGTAGACAAGCGAGCGTTCGTCCTCGAACATGGCATCATTGGCGACTCAGATGGAACTCTCTACGTTTCCTGCCCTCTCCACAAGCGGAACTTCACTCTCGATCACGGAGATTGCTTAACCGACTCGGCTTACAAGATTCTCGCTTTCGAGGTCAAAGAGGAGGAAGGAGATCTACTCATTCAGCTTCCGCCGCCCGACGAACTGGACGCTCTCATCGGAAGCTCGAAATGGATGGTCAAGAAAGCTACGGCGAAAGCTCTCGAAAAGAATCCTTCGATGACTCTCGAGTACGCATTCTCCTCTCTCGTCTCGTCTCTCATATCTCACTGCGACCTGCTGACACTGCTTCTACTCTCTCACAGACTCGTTGGACCGAATGGAGACGTCGAACCAGAGAAGAAAGCAGCGGGAGGAGATTGCGGGGAGGGAGACAAGGCTTGCGGCGGTAGCGGAGGGAAGTTAGACTGGTGAATCGAGCTATCTTATAGCTCTTTTCGTCTTCTTCGTGTTGTACAACCTGTGTTCTCTAGATTTTAGTTTCTTCGTAGATTTGAGTCGGATTTTGCTTTTACTTTTCTGTTGTTTCGTGTCGTACTTCCTCTGTGTTCGATATGACTGGATCTCTCTGATTCAAACCGAGTCGTCTAAACTGAGTCTTTGTGCGAGAGTTGAACGTTGAGCGATTCTCGTTTTCTTTTCTTCTTCTCTTCACTTTCCATTCAAGAACCGAGTCAAAACAGATGCTCAGGCTCGGCATATAATCAAGAACGCTATTCGCCGAGTCTCCGGTCAAGGGGTTGTGTTGATAAGGATCAAATTCAAACGAGTGGAGGGCTCTCATACAGAGTCGTTAAGGCACGCTTTTGACGTTGCGATCTTGATTGTGAGTAGTCTGGAACCCTTCGCACTCTACGTCCGCGATAGGACTGGCCTATCGCTTCGTTCAACTTACTAACTTTCGATTTCCCTCAATCTCCTCGATATCGACCTGCAGCACGACATGAACTCGCCTACGCCTTCGTTGAGCCGTTCAGACTCAGGCTCAGACATCTCGACTCGACCAACGACAGCTCCTCCTTCCCCGAAGCTCGAATTCGAATCGAACTTTCTTCCTTCACCTTTTTACCCTCCTTCCCTCGCTCAAATCGAAGGCATCGACGTCGAACGAGAAGCGCCAAGTCTGCCGGACTACTATCCTCGAATCCCTCCATCCTTCAGGTTATCAGATTTGCAAGAAACCGATGAGGCAACCAAGGGAACACCGGATTCTCACGTTATCAGAGATCCAGCCCTCGTCAGGCTGACCGGTACGTCTCATGTCGACCCATATTTGCGTTGGACATGTACTGACGACGAACAACGGTTATGATCTAGGAAAATGGCCGTTCAACTCGGAACCTCCGCTTCCTGATTTATGGAAAGAAGGGTTCCTTACTCCTACTCGACTCTTCTACGTTCGGAATCACGGTGTCGTCCCCCGAGTGACTCGAGAGGAGGGAGCGAACTGGTCCTTCGAGATCAGCGGCCTCGTCGACAACCCTTGCACCCTCACTCTCTCCGACTTGATCGATCCTCGCAAATTCCAAACTGTCACTCTCCCCGTCACTCTCGTCTGCGCTGGAAATCGGAGGAAGGAACAGAACGTCGTCAAGAAGTCACTTGGGTTCAGCTGGGGACCGGCCGGCTTGAGCACTGCGTTGTTCACTGGAGTCTACCTCGCAGACGTTCTCGAATACGCTCGACCTCGTAACGTGGGTGTTATTGGTCAGAAAGGATTTAGAAGAGCGGAACATGTCATCTTTGAGGGAGCGGAGGATCTACCGAATGGAAAGTATGGAACGAGTCAGCGATTGAGATGGGCGAGGATGAAGGAGAAGGGTATGATGCTGGCATGGGCTATGAACGGAGAGGTAAGCTCTCGATCTTGTGTCAGCTTCACGCTTCAATAGTTGACTTGACATTCTTCGAGGGAGAACAGGCTCTCGAACCCGATCACGGTTTCCCTCTTCGCCTCGTCGTACCTGGTCAGATCGGAGGTGAGTCTTGCACCTTTCTCCGACTTCGCCTTCTCTTTCCGAGGAGCTGACTCTCTCGAATGAACTCGCCATGTAGGGCGCAGTGTGAAATGGCTAAAGAAGATCGAAGTGAGCGATAAAGAGAGTCAACATCATCTTCACTTTTGGGTGAGTTTCTCTTCCTCTGCGTTTCCTCTTCCATCTCGAGCTCAACACCGTAATCGCACAGGATAACAAGGTATTACCGACCACTCTTTCTGCCGAGCAGGTGAATTACTTCCTTCGTTCTTTCTTCGCTTCGCTCGCTAACCCTTCTCCCGCAAGTCTAGGCTCGAGCCGAGCGAGACTGGTGGTACGACCCTCGATATATTATCAACGACCTCAATGTCAACAGTGCCATCGCTCGACCTGCTCACAACGAAACGCGACTTGTGACCTCGCAAACGAAGGAGGAAACTTACAAAGTCGAAGGGTATATCTATGCTGGAGGTGGGAGAAGGATAACTCGTGTCGAAGTCACTCTCGACGAGGGCGATAGCTGGACTCTTGCTACCCTCACTTATCCCGAAGATCAGTACGTTTCGTTTTCGTTTCGCTTGGAGTCCCGCTTCTGACTCGCTTTCTCGCCTATAGGTATCGCACTCTACCTTATCAAGGACCAGTGTGGGGATCTATCGACTTGACTGATCGAGATGAATGCTTCTGCTGGGCGTTCTGGTCTCTTGACGTTCCAATCTCGCAAATTCTCGAAGGTAGGCTTCACTCGCGAATTCTTTCCACTCGATCGCACGACTGATGATCTCGTATGTACAGCTGGATCCATCGCCGTCCGTGGTCTCGACGAGAGTCTCGCTTCTCAACCTCGAGACATGTATTGGAATCCGACGGGTATGATGAATAGCTGCTGGTTTCGAATCGCCATTCACACATCCCTCGATTCGAACAACGACACTCTCCTCACCTTTGAACATCCTACGATGCCCGGTCTTCAGCCCGGAGGTTGGATGCAGAGAATGAAGGATGCTGGACTCGATCCTCTCAAACCCGTCTTCACAAAATCTGTCAAATCGGACTCTGATATCGACACGGTACTCGAACGTAGCATCGCTAAGAAACCTCGAGTAGTCATGACGAAGCCTGGAGTGAGTCGAATGATCACGATGGAGGAAGTGAGGGCACAAGGAGCGACAGAGGAAGATCCGTGGTTCATCGTCCATGGAGAAGTCTACGACGGTAAGGGATTCCTCAAGGATCATCCGTGAGATTAACTCCTTCTCTACCCTGTCGTTGCACTCGTTCCTGACACTGTTTCCGCTATATTGATTCTGAATAGTGGAGGTAGCGAATCGATCACTCTCGTCGCAGGGGAAGACGCTTCTGAAGACTTTATGGCAATTCATTCAATCGTACGTCACGCTCCTACACCTTTCGAGCTCGACTGACAGTCAATCCCCGTTCACAGGACGCCAAACTTCGTCTCGCTGACTTTCACATCGGAACTCTCGTCAATGAGGAGACCGCTCTCAAGACGAATCAACCCGTCGCTTCATCACCTGATCCTACGTTCTTGTCAAAGACGAAATGGAAAGCTGCCGAGCTTGTATCCATCGAGTGAGTCTATCAACTCAAGTCTACTTCTTAACGCGATACTAATATTCTGCGATTCTCAGAAACGTCAATCACGATTCACGACTTTATCGATTCGCCCTCGAACATCCAGATCAACCTCTTGGCTTACCAACGGGTCAACACGTCTACGCTCGTCTTCGTCGGAAACCCGCTTTGAATTCAAGCGAAGAGGGAGAACTCGTCCAACGAGCCTACACTCCAGTCTCGCTTTCGAATGCGAAAGGCTTCATCGACTTGCTCATCAAGGTCTACTTCCGTACACCTGACTTCCCGAATGGTGGGAAGATGACGCTCGGATTTGAGGAGTTGGTTGTTGGTGACAAAATCGAATTCAAGGGTCCTCTCGGTTCTTTCGAGTGGCTAGGTAAGCTGAATCTCACTCTGTCATTGGTTTGCTTGGAAACTGAATACGCTCTCCTTGATGTAGGCAACGGTACTGCGAAATGGAAAGGTGTCGAACGAAAACCGAAACAGATTGGAATGATTTGTGGAGGAAGTGGTGAGTTTCATTGAATCCCAAAGATCCTACACGGTCTTGTGCTGATGAGCGTAACCACTGAATGATCTTGTACTAACGTGCACCATCGACGAATGCAGGTATCACTCCCATTCTTCAAGTTTTACGAGGAGTCATTCACGACGAACAAGATACCTCGACCAAGCTATGGCTCCTTAATGCCAATAAGACAGAAGCCGATATATTACTGCGTCAAGAACTCAACTCGCTCGCCGAACTCGCCGGAGAAGACAGATATCGTCAACATCTCGTCTTGTCTAAAGCTTCCGATAAATGGGCTCATTCGAGAGGGAGGATCAATCGCAAATTGTTAGAGGATCATCTACCGAAGTCGGGAGATCCGGACGATTTGGTGTTGATCTGTGGCCCAGATCCGATGATTCAGATGGTTAAGCAAGAGTTGTCGGAGTTGGGTTGGGACGTACCGAATCAATTGGTCGTGTTCTAAGAGAGAGAGAGAGGGGTTGTCCGTTTCACTTCACTTCCCTTATATACTTGTTGATACTTCATAGAGCTTTGCAACGTTATATATCTGTCGTCATCTGTTATATACAGCCATCTTCCTAATTTGTTCAGCTCGTTTGGTCGAAAGTGTTGCGAAACTCAGTGTTCACAGTGGGAGTCACAAGTGGGAAACTCTGAGCAGACTTCTACGCTTCCCGCGGTATACAGTACCAAAAGTTCTCGTGTAGGTGAGCTCGAGATTGCGAAAGTGGAAAAGTCCATCGCTCAACTTTCGAACGCGTAATCTTCCTTCTTCTCTCCACTTCACTGGCCGCGCACCTCGATCTCTATTAGCTATCACGACTTACACGACCACGAATCGAGCGCTACACCTACGATTAGCCCTTCAAGACCAGATTTGTACCTCGCCTCTTTTCCATCAACTAGCTCTCAGTCTCTCCCCACAGCTTAAAAGGTACGTTTGATGTTCACAATATGCTAGTATGACCTGTCTGTATTGTTCTGAGGGGCTCAGGTAGCTCATGAGAAGCTATGGAATATTCGAGATGATGAAACGGACAAAGGTTCAGACGCATCATCAAGGGAAGAGAAGCAGCTGGAAGGAGCGGAGAGCTACAAAGCAACCTTTCATCATGCCAGAACTGAGCTGACAGTACCTTTCGTTGATCCTTACAGGCTTTCTCGGAATCAATTTCGACAGGATGAGCGATTTGCTATCTTACATCTATCATGAAAGGGTGAGTCGTGATCTGATCAGTTCAAGGACGAGCTACTAATCTCTCTCAAGTCTTCACAGCAAGAGCGTATGTTGAAATCCTGGTCTATTTCTCCCCACTTCGCAACGCTGACTCCCCTCCCTTCACTCTCTCTTTCTTCCCCCTTCACTCAGCTGGCAGTATGATGTGCCTACAACATTCGATCAACAATCTCCTCCAATCCGAACTCTTCAGTCCAGCTTCATTAGCCGACATCGCAAGAGAATTAGACGCACTCGAATCCGCTCAATTGGATCCGGGGACTAGATTACGAGGAGAAACGTCGAGTCAGAACGTAGATGAGAGTGGGTTCTTCAGTGTACAAGGTGAGCGGGAGGTTCATCGAATCGAGAAGCGTGAAATAGCTAATCGGTTTCTGGGGTCTTTCGATTACAGTCGCTGAGAAAGCGTTAGAGGTACTCGGACTAAGTCTCGTACGATGGGGTAACCAAGAACTAGCTCATATGCATAACAAGCCCGAGTGAGTATCGTCTCTCCTGTTCGAAGGACTCAGTGAGGAAACTGATCTTGACTTTTCCATTCCCTGCTGCAGACAAATCGAAGCTTTCTTGCTCAATCATCAGATGCACTGGTTCTCGATCCGGTGAGTCGAGGTACAGGATCAGATACGAACACCGACGTTAACATCTGACCTCGTTCTTCGTCCCTTCCCAGTCGATTTGCACCAAATCGTTTCTATAACCTCGACTCTTGCACTCCACAACCAACATGGGTCTCTGAGATGTCGCTAGGTCTTCACTTGCGCGAGTTCGAATTACAAGGTGAGTCGAGCCTCTGATCAACGAGCCTTTTCCTGCTCGTTGACCATCGAGTATCGATAAACAGGCTATTCCATTTTCGCCATCATCCCTTCTCCCGAGAGCCACCTTGACGCTCTTCCTCCTTGCGACGCTTCAAATATCGCTTCCTCCCTTGGCGCGCCGACAGGAGGAGGCAATGGAGCTTCTTCCTTCGCCTCAGGATCCGGTTCTTCCAACAACATCAGTCACAACAACTCTCACATCCGATTCAACGGTGCCGGTCACTCTCTCGGCGGTGCCTCTTCCTCTTCCTCCTCTAATCCTTTCTCGTCCGGCTTGAACCCAACTCTGAATAGGACTCTTTCGAAAGGGAAACGACCTGCTTCAGACGAGGATGACGACGACGACGATATCATCATTGACGATAGCCGAGTCACATCAGCTGGATCGTCAAGTGTGGAAGAAGAGAGTGAACAAAGGAGGAGAAGGAGAAAGATGAACAACGATTCCCTTGGAGCTCAGCCTCAGAACGGGGACAGTGTGAATCAAGGGGGAGGTACTGGAGGTGGGATGGAGATGAGTGAAGAGGACATGATGGCCAAAGCTATCGAGGAGAGTCTGAGAGTTAGTAGGATCAATCCGGGAGAACAAAGTGCGAGTGAAGCGGGAGGGAGTTCGGGTGCTACTTCAGCTAGAGTGAGTCTCATCTTTCTCTCAGCATGTCTTGTAGCGTCTGTACTGACCAGAAGGAATCTATTCACAGCCTCGATCCCGTGCGGCAGAAGCAGAGGAAGAAGAGTTTCAACGCGCTTTACAAGCTTCTCTCGCTGCTGCTTCATCCGAAGGTGGCGGAGGAGGAGATGGTATGGATGAGGAAGAGGAAGATGCGCCGACGATGGAAGAGCTAAGAGCTAGGAGATTGGCCAGGTTTGCTTGATCAGTGGGAAGAAGAAATACTTTGCCTTTTTTTCGGTCGTTTTTCGCAATTACTCGTTTTGTCGTCCCATTACTCTCTGATACGTCGTCGTATCGTCGATCTGACTTGTGTTCAGACTGAATGCTCGAACCCGTCGAGTTTGTACCCACATCGCGAACTTTCACCGCGATGAAGATGCTTCTTTCTTTCTTACCTTTCACTTCTCTTTCGCCCTTCCAGTTTTATATGCGTATACTACACGCTGTGAATGATCAGACACCATCAGATGATGCCTTAGAAGCGCTCCAGATTGTCGCTGTCGCTCTTTCTGAGAGTTCAAAGGCAGTCATCATGAACGGAGCTGGAGTCAGCACGAACGCTGGAATACCTGTGAGTACACCTCCTTGTCACTCCTGTGCACTCATTGATCGAATAGAGCCCCGTTTGATCAGGATTTTCGAAGCTGTTCATCTGGAATCTACTCTCAGCCTCCTCTCCTCTCTCCCTCGACCCGGTCCTACTCAACGAAAGAACTATTCTCCTACTCGTCCCTACTCCAACCCGACACGCGTTCAGCTCATCTCGAGTTCATGGCGAATCTTCATGAGAAAGGAGCAGAAGTTACTTTGAGGGAGGATGGCGCGCCGACAGTCTTTCACGCGTTGATGAAGAGGTTGGATGAGATGGACAAGCTGTTGAGGATCTACAGTCAGAATGTTGATGGGTTCGAGGAGAAATCAGGATTAGGATTGGTTCAACTCGAAGGTGATCAAGCAAGTGGAAAGGGTGTCAGCGAGATGACGCCAGACCCATCGCAGGAAGACAGTACGTCGGACTACGAGGACTCGCTTCGCCGTCGACCGCTTCGCAAACGTCGAAAACGATCTCGCACACCGTCAAGTTGTTCCGTCGATTCGCATCATTGGGCCAACCTCCCTCGATCACAGAAGGTCGTCGCGGTACACGGCAGCTTGAACAGCGTCGTGTGTGCCGCCTGTGGATGGAAGGGAGATTTGGATGAACGAATCCGAAGGAGATTTGGGGTAGGGAAGAAAGTATCTTGTCCTCGTTGCGAGACTCGCTGTGAGTCGGAAAAACTTCCTTTAGTCAAACTTACGCACAATGATCTGATGAGATGCATCTCCTGGCCTGCAGCTAACCATCGCCTATCCGCCTCAAAACGTCCGCTTCCCCCTTCGACTCTAGCTTTCCTTCGACCTGCTCTCCTTCTCTACGACGATCCCTCTTCCCTTCACTCTTCCCACCTTTCCTCTCTCTCTTCTCTAAGCTCGTACGATCTCACCGAGGGCGAGCCCGATTTTCTCCTCGTCGCTGGCACTTCGCTTCAGATTCCCGGGTTTAAACACCTAGTCAAGGAGTTCGCGAAAGCTGTCAAAGCGAATGGAGGGATATGCGTACTCGTCAATCGAGAGCCGGTCGCTGCGATATGGGATTCCGTCTTTGATTACGAGTGTGAGTTGTCCTTGTTCTCTTACGGATCTTAGCGAGGTACTGATTTCTCGATTTGCCAGTCCGAATGGATACCGATGCATTCGCTACCTCGCTTCTATCGAACCTCAGGTGTCTCCTTCCCCTCGACCTCATCTGCACCACTGAGCCCTCACCGCCGACCTCGGCTCCCGTCCTCGCAACCCCAATCTGTCCTTCGCCTGCCCGCATCACTCCCAGTCCTCAACGCACGCTACTGGCGAACGCACTCATGAATCCAACCTACTTGCCTACTCCCTCTCCTACACCTTCGATACACGAGTTGAAACCGATTCTCACTTCTTCCCCCTCTCTCGTTTCTCTTCGCGACCACTCTCCACCTCCACCGAATTCACGTCTTCCCCTCGCCTCAGTGACACCGACAGTGCCTATCACAGCTGTGCACAGCTTCGACGCTCACCTAGCTTCTCCTCCGCCATCCTCCTCGCCCCTTCGCTCTCGATCTCACTCTCGCCAACGTCCAATCAAGATCCGCTCACCCACGCCTGAAGAATCTATCGCTGAAGATTCTTCATCGGACGAGACATCGGACGAAGATGATTGCTCGACCTCTCAAGATGAGCGAGTTTTCACGGAGAAAGAATCGAGAACTCTCATTTATGATCTACTGAGGGAAGCGCAAGGGATCTGGAACGATAGTCAGGCTAGGAGGAAGTGAACAAATGCATGAGGGAACGCTTTCTTGTACTATTCCGAGTGTCTTTTATCTTTGCGGAATTGCAATTATCTGTCGTTGTTCTTTTTACTTCGTCCTTTCTCATCGATGGTCCAACGGTAGCGCTTCACTTGTAAGTGCCACAAGATCTCAGAAACTTCTCATGTCGACTACTCGGGCTGGACTACAGAGCGAGAGGACCGAGACGGCGAAGAGGTTAAAAAGTGTTCATCGCCAGTCCTGTCTTCCCTCACCTGCTTCGCATTCAGCTCTCGCAGAATGAGAACAGACGAACGTCGGTAACAGCCATGTACGTTTTCTGCGATTGCAAAGCCTTCTGTTCAGGTCTTTTTCATAGGTACCCAAATCTTTTCGTCGTTCCCGCCTGTGAAATAAAGCTCTCTAGGATCCAGCAACTTCCGGTCATTGAGATCCATGAGTTCCTCCCATGTCTGTCCATCCACACTGTGTAGATCCGACCCACCCTCGTCCATGAGGGCGCGAAGGTAAACTTCGACGACGGCTTTTGCCTCCTTTGGGTGAGAAAGTCGGATGACGTCCCTTGCGAGCCTCTTGATCTGATTCATCGTATGGGTCATGTAGAAGTTGCAGTCGCGTAGAACGTCTTGATCGTTGGGAACGATTGCGCGTTGAAATACGATGAGGAGCGAAACCAGGATGACCAAGCGATGTTCGAGATCTGAGAACCAGGCCGTATCGCTCATGCCTGAGATGCTTCGAAGATGCTGAATCTGGGTGTACGCCAAGAAGCTGAAGGGGTCGGCTGCGATGACTTTGTGGACGTCCCTCGCATCGAACGAGTCGGTGAGGAAGACTCCCGAATGAGATTTGACACCGTAAGCAGAGGCGCGAAAACCGAAGAGCGTGTGCTGATTCGCGTGAGATACCGTCGCTTTCTCCGTGAGCAAGTTGAGGATAGACTGTCCAAGGACCATGCCTTAAACAACGAAGTTTTACTGCTGCGAGAGAAATGTCGACTGACCTCGAACACCATCTTTGGGTTCACTGATTGCTCAGATGAACCTCCCAAGCCCATCTGAGGGAGCATGTCCTTCACCATGGATGCCAACCACGTCGTCTCTCCGTCTCGATCTGAATGCATTGGGATTGAGCTCGACGACAGAACTCCGTCCCTTTCCTTCAAATTGAACGCAGGCCATCTGAAGCGGGCGCCACATACTCGTTTGTGTACAGACCAGATCTAGAATGAGCGAGAGGAAGAGGCAAAGAAAGGGAAAGGAGGAAGAGACAGTCAAAGAGATTTGGAACAGTCAGTCGAAGGATCAATCGAAGTCGAAGAGAACGCTACTCACGAGTTTCTGGTGCTCAGCTGAGCAAAAGAACATCCACTGCACTCCACCCTTTGCACAGCTTGAACAACGAGTTGATGATTCTTTCCCACAAACAACGCATTCTCCTAGAGGAGCGGTAGATCTAGAGGTGGACATGCTGAGGGGTGGGCGAGTAACTGGAGTTGAAACTGAGCCGATTGAGCGCGGGAGGTTGAGAAAGTGAAAAGGAGGAGAGAGAAAGAGAGGAAAGGGAGAGGGAAAGAGAAAGTTCGCAAATCTGCACCGCGGAGAGTCCGCTTGATTCAAAGCAAACGACGACAATATTATTCAGAGTAGTTGAGGGACAGCCTAGCTCTCTGCGGGGGAAACGGGAGGGAGAAGCAAAACCTCGTAGTTTTGCTATTTCACTCACTACGACTTCCCCAAGTTCCCTCCATTCTTCAGACTCTTCGGAGGCACTACGGTGAGTTATGTAGATATCGGTCGATTCTTTGTAAGAAGGTGGGAGGGGGTCGAGAAGCCATCGACGGAGGGTATCCGAAGAGAATCCAAGGTGCGAAAGAGAAGTCGAAGGGAAAGCGGTCGGAACGGAGAAGCGGTAGGAAGGGAGCAGTCGAGGTCTGTACGAGAGGCGGTGGAGCGAAAGGGTCGAGGTTGATGTACGTTCGTCGAGAGAGGTGAGAAGAGAGGAAAGTGGGATAGAGCGATTGATCAGACGGATTCGAGATCCCTGCAGAGGCGGCAGGAATCGTCAGCTTTCACTATCGGAGTAGAGTAGAATAAGATACGATGTACCTCGTTGTATCCTCATTCCAAGGTGAACGACTCAGAATCGAGCGGTAACTTTTACTCTCCTTCTTTCCTAATGCTTTCCAAGCATACATACAGCGATTGCCTTTGGGAGTCACAGCTAAGCCTTGTACAACGCAAAAGCCATCCCCTGAGTTGATTGCCACGAGAGGTTGATCTTCCACTGAGTCGCACCTAGCGAAGGCGACTTGCTTTACTTGCACTATTTCGAGATTTGGAGGGACAGAGTTGAAGAGCTCCTCGAGTGTGGTCGTCGATGCATAGGATGCTTGATCTGTACCTCCTCCGTCTACGTGATATTCCAAGACTGCGAGTGAGCTGACTTTTGAGAGGTTTGCGATGAGTGTCGGGAAGGTGGAGTCGAAGAATTGAGAACTGTCGTAGACCCGCAAGTACTCGAGACTTGTACATCTTGCTAGCGACTCGAATGGAAACGTGCAGGCTGGAACCCCGCCGACGAGCAAACTTTGCAGGACCGCAAAATCGAGATTTGCGAGAATTCGAGGTACTGGGCTTGAGTCGATCGAGCCTGACCAGGTCAGGGATAGGCGTTGCAGCTTCTTGAGATTGCTGTTGGCCGAAACGGAGGGGACTCCATCGACAACGACGAGATGAGTCGAAAGTAGGTAGAATTCACGGATCGAGGGGAAACCTTGAGCGAAGGTCGTGTCGATAGTCTTGCTCCACGACAGATTTCCACCGGGATTGATGAGCATTGTTGTAAGAAGTGGTAAGCTGGCCGTCGCTTGGAAGACTGGTTCGAAGGTCGAATTGATCGGTCTGAGGTGGAGAGTTCTCAGTTCTCCCAAGGTGCTCAACAGCTTGGGCAATGATTCGTAAACTTTCTGTTCTTGATCGGTTTCCGTTTCTGAGGGACTCGAGTGCGACTGATCGAGGCCGAAGACGAGACGAGGGAGGTGAGGGTGCAGATCAAAGTGGACGAGGAGTGAGGGGACAGCGACGATGTCGACTTGAATGCTCCTCCAGCGTAGTTCTTGACCGATCGGATACCATGAGCGACAGGCGAGCGACATCGATTGTCCATCTTCGACGGCTTGGTGGGAATCGGTGAAGGGAGGAGCGCGAAGGTGGGAAGCGATTTCGTGGACAATTTCGATGGGAAGGGAAGCAATCGGCATCTCGAGGGAAGAGGAGAGACTGTACGAGCAGTGGGAGATCAGCCACAACCCAATTTCGAGTGGAGAGATGAGAACCTCACGAATCGGGTTGGGTCGAGGGAAGCGAGGAGGAAGTAAGGAGCTGCAAACACCCAGTTGATCAGCTCAACCTCACTGTATGGGATACAGATAGCTGTTTAGTGCTTACATAAGCTAGCTACGAGGCTATACGTTGCTATTCGAGTCGAGTTCGAGGTGAGATGAGTTCTGTCAAGGGTCGATTCTGAGTCTCTCTTAGAGGTTGGAAAGTGAGGAGTACTTGAGGCGTGATCTCTTGGGGATTCTGAGCTGTTTTGGTCTAGTTCTAGCTGAGTTCGAGTGTCGTCTGAATGGTTCAAAGTCAACTCGTTCCGTTTCATCTCTCTTTCAATCTCAGTCTCTCCCCATTCTCTCTACTGCTTTGCGCTGCGGCTCTGAGCCACAATGGAGCTCGTATCGATCTCTGAACGAAGCCGCGATCGATCTCGACTACTCTTTTGCTACATTTCGCTCCAGTTTTCGACGTCTCAGGCTCTCCTCTCTCCGAATCCTTGACCCATTCTCGGCTACACAAATCCTAGTATGTCTGACAGTAATGCCTAAACTCGATCACGACGATCGGCTTCAGCGTGGGCTATGCTCGAATATCTATCAAGACTCGTTCGTTACGCACTGCTCCTTCCTCTTCCCTCTCAATGATTCCGTTCATTCCGCCGTTTCTCCCCTCTTGAGTTTCTCCTCCCGTTCCGTCAACTCTTCAATGGTCCCCGTCGACGTACCTCCGACGTCTAATAATGCAGGAAGGTAGATGTCAAGGATTTCGGTCGCTTCGTTCGGATCGAAAGGTTGCACGACCTCTATCGCGAGCTTTTTGACCTGCTCTATTGTCCAAGCGAGAGGTTCGATGGAGGCTAGCTCGGTTGGACCTGGCTGAAGGTGGAAGAAACTGAGTACTCCGATAAGAATCATCGTTTTGTGTTGAAAGTCTGAGTACCACGGTTCATCGATATAGGAGAGGGAGTCGGGGAGCTTTGAAATTTGAGTCCAAGCCAGGAAACCGATCGGATCGGCGGTGACTAGCTTGTGGATATCTTTGAAACTCGTCTCCTCCTTCCCTTCCGTCAACCGTTGAAACCTGACATTGAACGCTGAAGAGCGATAACTGTGTAGCAGCTTCTGGTTCTCCATACATCCTTGGCCTTCTTCCATAAGCTTTGTTGTCACGCTCTGTGCGTCCCGACCTGTCAATCCCACTGACGAATCGAGAAAAGAAAACGAAGAATGGAGGACGCACTCTGAACACAGCTGCTAATCGACCTGATTCCAGGTCCTCTGCTCGTGCAACGCCTACGCTTAGGAGAGACGTCCGGAAGCCAGTCAACCAGGTCGTCCACCCGTCGTTGTCATCTGGAAAAGGTTGCGTCGATAGTTCAAGGATTTCCGCTTTCTCCTTCGAGGTAATGGCTGGCCACCTGAAGGCTTCTCCGCAGATCCGCTTGTGGGCATTCCAGATCTAAAGCGGAGGAAGGTACAAGTAGAAGAGAGGGACAAAGAGACAGAACGTAAATCATCGGCTCGTATATCGTGATTCGAGGGCAAGATGGCACGTACGAGCTTCTGATGTTCCCTTGTGCAGAAGTACATCCAATCGACTCCACCCTTCGCACAGCTTGAACAACGAGTTGACGATTCTTTCCCACAAACCACACATTCTCCTAAAGCCGAGGGAGGAGCGGGAGAATTAGAGGAGGACATGCTGAGAGTTGGGCGAGTAACTGGAGTTGAAACTCAGCCGATTGCGCGTGAGGTTGAGAAAGTGAGGAGAAGGAGAGAGAGAGAGGAAAGGGAGAGGGAAAGAGAAAGTTCGAAGAAAGTTCGCAATTCTCGCACCGCGGAAAGTCCGGTCGATCCATACGACGACGATGGCTTAACCAAGACTCTGATAAGTAGCAAACTCTCTGCTAGAGAAAAAGGAAGGAAGGGGCAAAATCTCGTAGTTTTGCTATTTCGCTGGCTACGACTTGTACTGATTCTCGTCTCTTCTAGGTTCCCCTCTCAGTGGACTGCTACAGGTCAAGCGGTCGTGACGTGCGTGTGTGAAAGTTAGCCGAGACTTGAAGAGTGATCGAGGTGTAGAAAGGGGTCGACGTGGAGAAAGATCGAGGGATATCAGGAACGAGGGGCAATAGGAATGGAGTAGTCGGTGGAAAGAGGAATCGACATGATTGAGGAAGGAGATGGTGTATGTGCGCTGAGCGATGGGAAGGAGGAAGAGGGGCGAAACGAGTTGTTGCCGTTTGACAGATTCTGGATCTTCTCCTTTGCCCTCGTTCCATCGCGCCGAATCCCTCACTCGACCACTTCACATACTGCTGAGACCTCTCCTAAACCTTTCCGTCACTAATCGTTCACGATCCAATCCGTTGGACCATCGCAGGAACGAGATAATCAAGGATAGATTGGGCGATGGTCGGGTCGGATTGATGTACGACATTCCGAGCCACGTTTCGCACCTCATCGAGATTATGCTGGAGATACGCTCTGCGGTCGTCCTCTGCAGATTGGTCGAGGGTTGCCACTGTCGAAGATGAAGAAATCAAGACTCCGATGAAGCAGAGCATGCGATGCTGGTAATCGGAGTACCAGCTAGCTTTTGGGTTCTTATCGACATCTGGGCAAGTGCAGCAATTGGCGTATGCTAGGAATCCGAGAGGATCCGAGGCGATGAGTGCGTTGAATTTGTCGTGTTCGATGCCGCGCCTCAGAGGATCGATCAGAAGGTATTTGATCCTGAATGCGGTGTATCGGCAGTTGCAGAGCAACATCAAGGTCAACGTGGGCGGCTCATCGCGTATGATCGAGAGCCGTTCAATCCGCTCCTACGCAAAGCTTGAGCGAGTCAGCGGATAGTTCATGAATTTGATCGATGTTCGAACGCTTAAGACCGAACATTGACGAACCTCTTGCTCTGCCATCGTGGAACGGAATTGCTTCAGCCAAGTTTGGGTTTTCCCGTTGGCTTCTCGGAATGGTTTCGGACTCAGTTCGAGTATCTCCTCCTTCTCCTTCGAGTTGATAGCCGGCCATCGGAAAGGACTTCCACACACTCGTTTGTGCACGTTCCAGATCTATACGAGACGATTGTGAAGGAGGACGTGGAGAAGGGAAGGAGAGAGAAAGCGAGGGAGTCAGATCATTCGCTGCGAAACTTAGCTGAAATTTGGAATCAGTACTCACGACTCTCTGGTGCTCCTTTGAGCAGAAGAACATCCATGCCACCCCGCCCTGAGCGCACTTTGAGCACCGTGTTGCAGTTTCTCGCCCACAAACGACACATTCTCCCAAAGGTACGTTCGAGTTCGAGGTTGACATGGGCGAGATTCTGTGTTGGGCGGAGGGAGTATCTGACAGTCGAGTTCGGAGTGAATGCTACTGTAGTAGTGGGAGGATGCGAAGGTGTTGGGAAAGGAGTAGTGGAGCGGAAGAACCAAGGAGGAGAGGCAAGAAGAGCTGGATTCACTCGATAGATCAGCTCTTATACTCTTGGAAAGTGTATAGTGAACTCAGAAATGCTCACAGAGGTACTCCCGAGTCCTGCTGTTGTATTTCGAGTCGAGATGAGATGATTTCTGTGAAGGAAGTGTTCGAATCTCTTCTTGAGATGATAGATTGAGGAGAACTTTGGACGTGGTCTCTTGAGGATTTTGAGCTGTTCTGAGTCTGTCCTAGCTGAATTCGAGTGCCGTGTGAGTGGTGAAGAATCAATTTGTTCATTTCATCTCTTTTTCGAGCACAAGCTCTTTGCACTGCTTCTTTTCGGTCAGCAAGCGCTTTGTCATAGGTTCAGGATCACTGGCTGAGTAAAGAGATCGGCGGACGGCGAAAATTGATACGCCCGTCCAAATCTCGTTTCGCAAACTCGGACTCGAGGTTTCGTCAGGTTTCGTCAACTTCAAATCTTCCTCGCTGACCTCTGTACGAGCAGATCCCACAAACTCGGATATTGCTTCGACTCTGTTCAAGATCAGGCGGGAAAGGGATAGCAGGTAGATTAGGAACAGTGTTTTCGATCAATCCGTTTCGAACGGCGTGCACAAGCTTGGTAATGCCTCTATTGCCTCTTCTTCGTTCATGCGTATCCATTCGAATTCCGCGCCTCCTTCGACTCTTCTCTTCTTACGTCTTCGGCTTGAGAGTTGTCGAGAGATCGTAAAGAACGAGAATCGGATCCAAAACTGTTCCCGTTCGATGAGCTCGATCACTTTCAATCTTGATCTTTGGGATCCGCACAAGCTCATACAAAGAGTCGCGAGTCGAGGTTAACAGATGGAGAGAGTAAGAGAGAGTCAAGGCTTACAAGCTTCTTCGAATCTTCTTCTTTCTTACTCCTACCTCTCCTCCCGGCACATTCTTCCATGGTGAAGCCATTCATCAGCTCGTCGACTTCCCCACTAGTCTCATCCAATGTACCCGTCTTGAGTAGATCCGAAACAGCGGCTGCAACTTCGAGAGGTAAAGCGAATCGATTCTTTGGTTTCGCAAAACCTCAAATGATGGGACTCGGGTCTCTCTCATTCTGCTACCCGCGACAACACTGTCGAGAGGAGTCGAACCTGCATGTTTCAGCCTTCCTCGCTCGCTTCCTCAGTACCTCCATCTTCTTCCTCGAGTCGAAACCTCACTCTCTTCTTCCCCTTCTCCTTCTCCTCTTTGGCCCTCTCTATCCCCTCTCTCACCTCACTTCTAGTCTTCCATCTCTCCCTTAACGCTTTACAATACCCCTCAAAGACCTCCTCGACTCGACTGAGTGTGATGTCGTTATTGAGATCTTTCATTCCTTCGATCCTTTCGACGTCGAGAGTGAACGATGGAGAGAATTGAGCGTAGTCTGAAGAGGAAAGGGCGGATGGAATTTGAGAGTCGAGTGGGAGTGGGCGGTTGAGCTGGAGAGAGAGAGAAGTTAGCGGAGTGTGAGAGAAGAGAGAGTGTGAGAGCCTACACAGATCGAAGTGAGATAAGCCCAAGCTCTCGCTGCGTTAGGTGAGGAGTATCCACCTCCTCCGAGCAAGAGAGTCGGTAAGTTCCATTCGAGTACTGATTTGATACATTCCCCCAAATCCTCAAGCGATAAATTCCATTCCTATGTTCTCATGAGTCATCAGCTCCCTTCTCAAGACAAAGGAAAAGAGATGATAATTCACCTTGCATGGATCCCCAGCTAATCCATCTACTCCACATTGAACAACCACTGAATCCGGTCCAAAACTCTCTTTAACTTCTTCAACAATCTTCCATACTCTCTTCAGCCCCTCTCCTCCCAGCCCACTCTCCACCGCTATATTCAAAGCATGACCTCTCCCTGGAGCCTTCGAATTTGTAGGACCTGAATCTGAGAGAGCCCCAGTCGAGGGGTAGAAGAGAGGTGCGTGGAGATGTAGGGAGAGAGTTAGGATTTGAGGAGTCGTGAAGAATGCAGATTCTACACCATCTCCATGATGCAGGTCGAGGTCGAGATAGAGGACTTTCGAGAGCCTCTTGAGAGGTTTCGAAAGAGGAGGAGGGGATTCATCTGATTCGATCGAAGGAGGGGGAAGGGGTTTCTTCCGTAACTCCATAATAGCTAATACTATATCGTTGACATAACAGAACCCTTTCGCTTCTCCTCGGGTCGCGTGATGTCTTCCTCCGGTCCACGAAATCGCGATGTCTGTTTTTCCATCTCGAATTTCTCGAGCTGCTGTGAGTGATGCACCGGCTACGAGAGGAACGTATTGAGGGAGAGAAGGGAAGGGTGGGCAGTCGTCGATTAGGGAGGAAGAGACCTTGTGACGTTTCGAGGGTCGAGAGGAAGAAGAAGGGGAAGATGAGGAAGAGGAAGAGTCGGCTTCTGATTCAGATTTGGAAGTTCTACATAGTAGGCTACCTGATAGCGTACTAGCGGTGTGTCAGCTTGAGTAAGCGAGAGGTAGAGAGCTTCAAGGGAGCTTACCGATGAATTCCTCATCGTGGAAAGCACAGAGTTCCTCCTTTGTAGCTTCTACAGGTTCCACTACTCTGGCTCTCTGTTCCCCTCCATCCACTGCTCCCTCTGTCAAGTCGTGGTCGAGTAGATCGTAATTCGAGATGAGATTGTGAACGAGTGAAGCACGATCGATGTTTGAGGGTAATTGATCTGCTACGCGTATGAGTTCTTTTGAGTGGATGTAAGATACTCTACGGGCGGTCATCCGAGTAGATCAGAGGGAGTAGAGAGAACAAGTTGAGGCAACGCGAGAATCGAGAAATTCTTCTCTCTTCTTCCGCTCAATCATCCCGAACAAGATCAAACACGCCCGTGAATCATCGTATAGAGCAAGATCAATCTTGCTATCGCTTCTACTGGCCGCCCCCCGATTCCGGTATCCCACTTTGAGTTTGTTTGTTTATTTTGCTTCCAACTCTCCGCGAGTCGCTCTAACCACTCGCTAGACTCGACTGAGCTGACCATTACATTTACAACCCCTTATACGACAGTAGACACGCTCTTTACGCCCTTCTCTCCTTTTGTCGCTCGCTCGCTCCTTCTTCCCACTGAATGCGTTCCACTTCATCTCGCATTCCAACTCTCCGTACAAAGTCCAATTCTACATCAACCTCTTCCACGACCAACGAGAACCTCCCGCCTTCCTCCTCCATCTCGAAATCGAAACCTTCTCTCCTCAAACCAAACAAACTCGCGACGACACTCGACAAACCTAGGGTATTCAGCCCACCTGACGCAGTGGAGATTTCTGTTCAATTGCCTACGAGCGATGGAGCGGGAGTGAGCGATATCGAGGAACAACGCGAAGGGAAATTTCGGGATGAGGAACAAGAGGGAGAGAGTGAAAGTGAGAAGGAACAGGATACTCTCAAAGTCCCTTCTTCAACTAGAGCTCGAGAGCGGAGAGAGGCCGAGAAAAAGACATTGAAGAAAGGAGTAGCGAAATCAACGAAATCAACTTCCGTAAGAATCCTCTTCCCTGTCGTCAGCACCTCCTCTCTTTTTCGCTGACTCACCGATCTCTCATACATCTAGCTGCTTCCGGTACCGACCACTCGATCGCGTTCGAAATCCCCATCGATCCTCCCACCCTCCAAACCAACCTACGCGACTCTGACCTCCCGTCGTCGCTCCGCCGCACGAGAACGACGTTCCTCAGTCTCCCTATCCCCTGCTCCACCCACCATGACTCTCAAACCCGCAAAACGTTCTCCACGTCCTTCTGAAATACTACCACCTCTAAAACTCGTTGATGCGTCGGAGGAGGAAGAAGAAGATGAATTGTTATTGCTTCCGCCGGAGAGGGGACGAGGGAAGGGAGAGGGAAAAGAAGGAGCTTGGAGGAAATGGGAGAGGGAGAGGAAAGCTAGGAGTTTGAGCGCTGGTGTGAAAGAAGAGGCGAATGAGAGGAGGGAAGAATCGGTAGAGCAGGAGCAGGAGCAAGCGCGAGAGCAGGAAGATGAGGATTTGGGCGGGTATGATGCGGGGGATCAGATGTTTGATGTGAGTGAAGAAGAGGGGAGAGAAGGAGATGCGAGAGAAGGGACGGGTCAGAATGAACCGGTTGAAGTCAACTTTGGGTCGGAGGATGAAGGACAGGATGGCGCACAAGATCAGGATGTTGTCGACGCCGAGAGTAAGGTGGAGCTTCAAGCTATGGAAGAGGAGCAAGGAAGCGAGGAGGAAGAAGAAGATCAGAAGGATTTCCTTCCTTCACACGATTCCGTTTCGAAGGATGACATCGAGCCAGAGCAACAAGATGAAGACCTTCCCTTCCCTGATCAACCTCGTTACTCGCCTTCCCGCTCCCCTTCGTCGAATCCTCGCGATGAGACACCTCCGCCTCTTCAAGAGGGTCAAAGCTATCTCCAAATCTTCCCACCTCTTTCCCCAAACACGACCGGAGAATTCGATGATGTCGAGCCGTTGAGGTTCAGCGAGACTCCTGCGCCTCCGGATATCAGGCTTGAAGACCAGACTCGAGAGGAGGAAGAAGGAGCGGAACAAGAAAGACAACTCGAACCTCCTTCGCCATTCCTCAGCCGCCTCGAACTCTCTCAACAGCAGGAAGAGCTTCCCTCACCCTCGCAGTCGAATGCGACACCCGAGACGACGGACTCGGTTCCGCACCAGATCAAATCTGAAGAACTCGCTCCTCCTTCGGTCCCTCCCGCCGCTTCTCTCCTCTCCCCTTCGACCTTCATCCAACGCACGCTTGCCCGTGCTCGGTCTCTCACCCCGACCGTCCCCGTCGCCTCTCCTCAGCGTGCCCAATTCAATTTCGTTGCCCTTCCCTCTCCTCGCTCTCGTGCTCGACATCAATTCTCCCATTCCCCTCGAACCACTCAAGCTCGTCAACCTTCGCCACTCGCTCCCTTGCCCGCAGAAGCAGCGTGGACTCGAGGACCTGCGTTCTTCAGGAGTTCATCTTTCACTCCTCCTCCCGTTCGGTCAAGTTTCGATAGGAAGGGAAAAGGCAAAGCGGTCAACCAGGACGAGGATCTCGAGCGATCGCAACAGCAAGAGGGAGAGGGAGAGGTTGAAGACGAGCAGAGTAGAGAGTATTGGAACCCGGGAGAAATGACTGCTACTAGTCCTCACTTCTCGGAAAAGGGTCAACCGCAAGAAGTATTTGAGGAGGAGGAGGAAGAGGAGGAAGAAGACGAGATCTCGCTCATTCGACAACCTTCCCGTTCTGTTTCGATCGAAGAGAACGCTCCTCCGACTCCCGTCAAAGACCATCTCCCGCCCTCATCTCCCGCCCATCAAGAACAAGTCGACGACTCTGATGCTTCGATGCATTCTCCCGTCTCCCTTCGTTCCCGCCATTCTTCCGCCTCTCCCCCCCGCTCTCCCAACGGCGATATGATCATGTCTTCTCCCGTCGCTTCCTTCCACTCTCGTTCTCGATCTCAATCCGCTTCTTCGACCTCTTCAACCTACTCGACGAACAAGAAACTCCCTGCTACTCCACCACCGATCGCAGAAGTCGTCGACCAAGAAATGGTTTCACCTTCTCCGGCGAGAACTCAGTTCTTGAGGATATCACCTTCGAAATTGGAGGAATTGGTCGAAGCTGGAAAAGGGAAACTTACTGGGTTGTTGTCGTTCGCTTCATCTCCTCGCGCTTCAACATCGCAATCGATTCAAGCCCAAGCAGAGACCTCGACTCCGGTTCCTTCGACTTCGAAAGCACAACTTCCAGCTCCTCGAACTGCTCAGAAAGCTGGCGACGCAGAGCAAGATGGGGATGAGGATGATGACGATCGCCCTTTCCCTGTTTCCTTGACTCGACCACAGCACGCAGACGAATCTACCTTCACTTCATCCCACCTCTCCTTCGCCGATTCTACGACTTCCCGCTCACGCCGACAATCTCGACCTCGACCATCTCACTCTTCTTTCCCAGTCATCGAGATCTCCTCGACAGACGCAAAAGCTGCCGCACGAGCAGCAGCAATCTTGAAAGTCTATCACAAGTACGTCGAACAAGGAATCGAGGGAGGATTAGCGAGGGACGAGGCGAGTAGGATTGTGAGGGATGCGGAGAGGAAAGGATTGGAAGCTGAGGCGGAAGAGGCCGACGTCGAGGAAGAATCAGAAGAAGAGGAGGAGTTGAGGACGTTGTTGTTGGATGCTGAGGAGGAAGTGAGGGAGACATTTGGTGCGGCGAGGGAGGGTTCGATCGGGTTTGTCGAGCAAGCGCAGGACGATGAAGAGGAGGAGGAGGAAGTTAGATCAGTTCTCCTCTCCTCCGGTTCATCTAATCGGAGTCAATCCCCGTCGACTTCACAACACGCTCAACCCTCGTCGGTCGCTTCTCAATCGCACGCTCGCTCTCGATCAGTTTCGAATGACTCGGCGTCGGGTCTCTCGAGCGTCGTCGGAGAGAAATGGACTTCGCAAGAATGGAGGAGGTTGGAACAGAGTCTCGTCGAACTCAAGAGGAGGATCAGGTCAAAGTCGGAACATCGAGAACCTGAATCGGAGGAGGTTGTTGAAGCGTTCTTGAAAAAATGGGGAGTGTCGAAAGAGGAATGTCAAGGCGATTGGGAATGGTGAGTTCGGAATATTGCGATCCGTCATGTATCTACATGTAGCTGATCTTACGCTTCTGAGCTCTCAGGGACAAGCTTTTCATTCGAGTCGAAGCGATCAAAGCTAGACGAGCGAAAGACGTTCGCAATCATCGAGCAAGTTCTCAAGCTTCCGCCCTCTCGATCGCTACTTCCGTCTGCAGCAAGACGACTAGCAATGCAGCTGAAGAAGGCGACACTGAATACTCAGCCAGTCCTACTCCAACGGTGATCAAAGAGGAGGAAGAAGAAGAAGGAGAAGAGCAAGAGGATTCAGTCAAGGTCCGACAAGAAGCGCGACAGAGTGACTCTGGCTCGGAAGATGAAGAAGAGGAAGGAAGAACGCGAGACGTGGAGGACGACACTTTCTTCTCTACGAATCGACGACTACGAAGAACTCGACGAACTTCAATGCCTCATACTCGCCTCCCTACCGCTCTCTCGAACCCTCGACTCGCTCACATTTACGACGATGCACCGATCCCCGAGAAGCCTCGACTACCGATGATGGAACGAGAAAGATCTCGTGAACCTTCTGTTACCGAACCTGAAGAAGCTACTCCCGAACCTGCCCTACTACCGGAACCGATCTCCTCTGCATCACGACTCTTCTCGTACCTCGGTTCATTCGTTCGTCGTTCCCCTGGCCCATCACCAACTTCGTCGAAATTCGCTCCTTCTTCCTCTCAATCCCCGCCTCCCGAATCTTCAGTCGAGATGAGCGAGACTCGTCTCCGACCATCAGAGATCACTCCTCGTGCTGCACCTCTCTCGACCGATGAATCCCTCCCTCATCTCGCCAATCGCAAGATTCGACCTCTTCCTCACACGCCTTTACACGAAGACGATCACGCCTCTTCCTCATCGACTAGTACTCCCGTCGCTTCTACTTCCGAAGTCACTCTCGACGTTCCCAAAACTTTGCGAAGGAGGAGATCATCTGGAGAAGGAAGGGTTTGGGTCGCTGTCACTGCTATCGAAGAAGCTGAATCATCTCGCGAAGAGGAAGAGGCTAGAATCGTCGAGCTATTGAGATCGGGATCTGCGAAGAGGAAAGCGAGTGCTGGAGATTTGAGGAGGAAAGTGACGGGAGCCGGAGGAAAAGGGAAGGGGAAAGAGAGGGCTGTAGAGAGTGATCTCGGAACGAGATCTGTCGTCAGGAAAGGTGGTGCTGAGAGGGTAGAGAGGGAATAGAAAAGGAGTTGATAGAGTTTTGGGCTTTCGTATTTCACTTATCGTTTTGTTTATTCTTTCCTTTATTTTTCCTCTCGATCCACGGAATACAATTGCTTTCGTTCGCTCGCGAGTGCAGACAGAACAGAAGAGAGCGAGAGACAAGTGAGCTATGAACATTGCGAATTTCTAATAACGAATGATTGACTAGATACAAAAGAAAGAAAGAAAGCGAGCGGTGTCTGATCGATTGTTTAGGCTGCTTGATTCTGTCGAGCGAGCTTGCAGATGGGTTTGTGCGAGCTCCAGTGCTCGCGTTGGCACGCTGGACCGCAGTAGAATACCATTTTGCACGCTCCACCTGTGTCAAAGCGACAACGAAGAGTGTCAGTTCGCTGTCGATGCAGCTGAGCTTGATACTGCCGCTACAGCAAACGAAGATAGAGAGAGGGCGAAGTGAGGACTCACATCGCATGAGTTTACTCTGCAACATCAACTTGTTGCAACTCGCGCACTCCCTCTCCAATTCCCTCGAGATCTCGGTCGGAAGACTCTTTGGTACATACGATCCACTTCCGTGTTGTGAAAGAACGAGATGTTTGTTCTCCTCCTTGATCGTTTCCTTGTTCTTCGAGCAAGTCGAAGCGATCAATGCGACGTCGTGTTCGTCGAGGCAGGCGACGAGGTCTGTCGGTGTGAGGTGGACGATCGGAGACACAGAAGAGTACTTTGAGGGTGTGAAGGGACCCTCTTCGAAAAGGAATTGGTCTGAGACGATTGGTTGAGCTCGAGTTGTGTAAGTTGCGCGTACACTGTATCAAGAGGAGAATCAGATGATGCTCGGAGAACAGAGTTAGATGGTGCTTGGAGAGCATCCTAGCGAGTGCTTACTACTTGATAGGATTGGGAAGAGGAAGAAGAGTGAGAAGATTGAGGAATCGTTGCGCTTGCAAGTTCATGACTGTTCAAAGCAGACGAAATCAGCATCATGCTATCATAGCTAAACGAGAGGATTGTCACTTACTCGCGCTGTAGTCGTTGTGATAAGGGTTCCCACATTTGCACGAGGTTTCGGTATAAGGATTGATGAGGAGGAATTTGCTGACAGTCGGCTCGGCGAAGACGATCATTCCAAAGTCGGCTTCACTCTTTGCTGCTCCCTGATAGAGCTCGTAAACGTATAGTACGGGCCTCCATCCGAGACCACCTTTCTTGTTGAGCCGCTTGCTCGTATTATCGACGACAGCCTTGAGCCTCTCCCAGAATTCTCCCTCGAGATCGGTCGAACCTGCTTTCTGTGGAGTCCAAAGGGTGATATTCGAGAGGCGTGAGAGTTGAGAGATGTGAGAGGTGAGCAAGAACGAGGAGAGAGTTTAGCGAAACGACAGTTCAGCGAAAAAGCGACACAAGTTGACTGAAAGAGCGATGAACTGACCTTGTGCGGGGCGAACTTGCCCGAGATATCAACGGTCGATAAACCGAGAGCACTGTAAACGCCTTGATTAGCCTACAAGTCAAATGTAGATTAGAAGGTGAACTTACGGGATCTGTAAAAGCCTCGTAGTAGCGCATGTTCCCGATAGATTGAACGACATGATTGGGGAGAAACCCGGCATGCCCATCCCCATCATCATGCTCGCCATATCGTCAAAGTTCTGTGCCATCTTGATAGATCTTTAGCTCGATAGATCTTTAGCAAGTTGAGATGATGAGGTAGTGAAAGTTGAAGAGAGGTCTAGGTCGTGTTGTACGCGATCACTGTACTTGTTACAGTATTGCTGAGTGTGTTTCGAGGTTGACTTGGCGGTCGTGAGGTGTAGAGGAGGAAGAACAGCGCGACCAAGAGAGAGCGACTAAAAAAGTTCCCAAAAAGATGCATGATCCAACATCGTTCCCATAGGCTTGTAAGCTTCCCATGAGATGCTCACTGAACCAAAAGGACGCGTATGCTTGACTTCGAGCGAGTCGGACTTTGCTCGACGAAAATGTAAGACTTCGCAAGTTTTCGCTCCGAGCTCTTGATCTTCGCCGTACGCCAGGATCAGGGTCAGAGACTTCGCGGCGTCGGAGTATTACACTTACAAAGAAGCTGAGCGAGTCGATCGGCGGCAGAAAACGTTGTGAGAGGCTCGTTTCGGTCGTTTTCAGCTTCAAATACGGAATCATCGCCAGCTTGCGCACTGGTCAGTCAATTGATTGGGTTCAGTCGTCGATGCATCGATGTAGAGACGTTGTACATCCCTCTACATATCGGGCTCAGGCCTTTCTAAATCATATCGTTCATAAGCTGCGACGCTTTCGCGACCTTCGTTTGACGTGATCCTTACGCTTTCCACCCGCTTTGTCGACGACTCTCAGTTCGATCAATGTAAAGTTCAAGTCTTGTTCGTTGCAGTCATCACCCGCTGAGCAACTTCCCTCGACGAGATTTCAGCTCGACGACGACTGCTTTTTCTTTGCGAAACTTTCGCACATCGAGTCCTCATCGCGCTTCTTTCATCTCCTCTCCCTTCTCCCTCTCATTCAACGAGCACTCCGACGTCGCCAGCTCAAACCAATGCGAAGTCGGTTGAAAACGTGCTAAAAGTGCGAGATGGTCCGAAGGTTACCGTCAGACCGCGGTTCGCCCTTCCTCTCCTTCCTCAGCCTCATTCTTCGCTCCCTTACGACATCATACGAACCTACCCAGTCTCACACTCCCAGGACTCCTTCTTCCCTTCTTCCCTTCTCCTTCCCCCACTTTACCCGACCCTCCTTTTCCCTCCTCCAACACGATGTTATCAGTCGAACCAGCTTTCCTACCTTTGCAGCCACTCTCGAATACTACAACACCAGTCTACTGTCCCTCACGAAGCTCCACGCCTCTACCTCAATCATGTTCAATCAGTTCAATCCGGGCTTCATTTCACCCCTTCCCTCTACGACGGATACCTACGAGCGATGCTTGGATCGAAGTTAGAGATGTATGTTCACGGAGGCAGAGGAAGCCGGTAGTAGATCAAGACAAAGTGACGATTCGAAGTCTGAGGTCAAACGATGTTGAGCGAGTGAAACGATTACAAGTAAGCCTCTCTTTCGCTCTCACCTCACTTAGCTCAAACTGACGACGTCGAGAATAGTCCTCGTGTCTTCCCCTCTCGTACCCATCATCATTCTACACCCTCCTCCTCACAAACTCCAATTCCCTCTGTCTCCTCGCTCTCTCCACTTCCTCTCACCTCCTCGGTTCCGCATCCGGTCATCTTCTGCCCTACACTCACTCTTCCCTCTCCGACGACCCAATTCCGCTCCCCATAATCTACTTGACATCACTCGCAATCGACCCTCTCTTTCGTTCGCAAGGTTTAGGATCTCGTTTGATCCTTGAACTACTGAGGCAGATCGCTCCACGAGGGAGTGAGAGGGTTGTGCTTCAACTACATGTCGAGGAGGGGAATGTCAAAGCTAGGGAGCTGTATGAGAGGGTTGGAGTGAAGGAGACGAGGAGGATTAGGGGATATTATAAGGGTGTTCAGAGAGGCGGAGGGGACGCTATTGAAATGAAGGGTGAGGTGGAGCTGCAATAGTGCAGTGGGAGCTCGTCATCGAACGGAAAGAGTTGGAAGAGGTGAGCGAAGGGAATGAACGATTTGTCGGTTTTCGTCTGATTGATTCTGATTCGCGTCGGTCGTGGTCTGCGTTTCCGTTGTCATTTGTCGTATCTCATACTAACTCATAGTCTATAGTCTCTGTTGTCATACTTATTCTTCTTCTGCATTCGACACCATTTCGAGCTTGCGAACCTGATTTTTGGTCGAGAGTGCGTTTTCTCGCTTCGTCTGCTTCTCTCGCTTCGTCTGCTTCCTCTACCGACCGTTCTCGTTCGTTCCGAGGCGTTCATCTCCATTGCAGACACGCCCCGAGGCTGTTTGAGGGCTGTTACGTCGGTTCTGAGAGTTTCGTAAGGATGCTTTTTCCTGATCTCTCTTCCTGCTCGGCGTACCGACTTGTGAGGCTCTTATCACGTTGACGATGAGACTCAGCTGAGGATTTCAGTTTCACCCAGCAAGTGAATCGCCTCTCTTTGATTGGCTCGAGCGATCCGAATTTTTCCTTTCTTCTCCTTCTCTCTCCTTCCTTCCTTTCCTCTTTCCCCTTCCCCCTCTCTCCACCTCTCCATTCAAGTATCCGAACCCAATCAAACCGAATCATTCAACATGGCATCAGTAGTCCAACAATCTATCAACAAGGCATTCGAAACTCTAGGACTCGCTCCTTCAGCAAACGCTGCTCAAACAAACGGTTCTACTCCTGTCAAAGTTAGCTCGCAAGAAGCTATCTCGCTTGAAGAGGAATACTCTGCTCACAAGTAAGTTCCTGCTCTCTCTTTACAAGCTCTTCACACCGCGCAAAAGGAGGAAACGAGGAAGAAGCAAGATTCTCGTTTATCTCGAGATGAGGAGCTCCAGACGAAGCGGGATAAGCGGGAATCAGTAGAATCCCATGCAAGGGAGCTGCAGGATACATTCAGCGAGCTGTAGGGGTGAAGGGAAGGCAACGAAACACGCTCATTTGATCCCATTTCTTTTAACCCACTCTTTCAGCGACCTCCTTCAAACAGCCTTACAACGACCTGGCAACCTTACTGATCTCGTTTCTCACCCACTGCACAGCTACCACCCTCTTCCCGTCGTTTTCGAGAGAGCTGAAGGTGCTCTCGTCTGGGATCCCGAAGTGAGTTTTCCTCTTCTTGGCCTCCGTCTGCCTTTGTCTCGCTTGTGATTCGACGAACTGACGACCATCTCCACTTTGCAGGGTAACCAATACGTTGACTGCTTGAGTGCTTACTCGTGAATTCTCATTTCTTTCGTTCCTCTTTCACCTTCGCAATCCGCTCACTTTCCCTCTTCCTCCAAACAGCGCTGTTAATCAAGGTCACTGCCACCCTTACATCATCAATGCTCTCACCACCCAAGCATCGAAGCTCACCCTTTCCTCGCGTGCTTTCCACACCAACTCTCTCGGGCCTTTCTCTAAGTACCTCACTGAAGTGAGTCTGAAACCGTTCTCCTCCTCAACTTGTTCAGTGCTGACATTCTCGTGTATAGCTCACTGGTTTCGAGATGGCGTTGATGATGAACACTGGAGCTGAAGCCGTCGAGACTGCGATCAAAGTCGCTCGCAAGTGGGCTTACAAAGTCAAGGGAGTCGAAACCGACAAAGCTATCGTTCTCTCTGCCGAGAACAACTTCCACGGTCGAACGTAAGCCTTGCTACCCTCATCAGTTACATCATGATACTGATGAGAGCAGAGTCGCTTAGTATCGGAATCATTTCGATGTCCACCGACCCGGAATCGAGGAAAGAATTCGGTCCTTTCGTTCCTTCGCTCGGACCTCAATGCCCTGCGAAAGGTGAATCTGGAAGGATCCCTTACAACGATGTAGGAGCTCTCGAACGCGCTCTCGACGCTCATGGAAAGAACGTCGCTGCTTTCTTGGTCGAACCTATTCAAGGAGAAGCTGGGTGAGTCGAAGCCACCTACAGAATCAGCCTTGCAGAAGCTGATTTCGAGATGCGTTTCGCTACACAGTATCGTCGTTCCTGATGAAGATTACCTTGAGCGAGTTCAAGCCCTTTGCAAGAAGCACAACGTTCTCCTCATCTGCGATGAAGTTCAAACTGTACGCTTTCTTTCTCTCGCTAGATCTTAAGCACTTCGAGCTAACGACGGCGAATGA
>Ga0308170_10000764_pt1 | contig 36127 bp, 33 predicted proteins | sample PhyBR2_2_FD_202136 | JGI IMG/M metagenome (GOLD analysis project Ga0308170, IMG submission 202136) | Phyllosphere microbial communities from UC Gill Tract Community Farm, Albany, California, United States - DLSLSB.R2 | ecosystem: Host-associated > Plants > Phyllosphere > Unclassified | place... | reverse complement strand
GGTACAACAACCGCAGGCCCCACAGTTACAACGACTACCGGTCCCCGGTGGCGACGGAAAAAGCGGCGGCTTGAAAACCTAAAATGGTGTCCAAAATTACTTGACCAGATCAAGCCGGCTCCTACAGGTCCGTGTCCTGCCTTAATAAATCGGCCAACGCAGCACCCGGTGTAGGAGCGCGCTTGACCGCGAATGCGATCTGCCTGTGTCACCCAACTCACCTGATCCACCGCATTCGCCAGCAAGCCGGCTCCTACAGGTCCGTGTCCTGCCTTGATAAATCGGCCAACGCAACACCCGGTGTAGGAGCGCGCTTGCCCGCGAATGCGATCTGCCTGTGTCATCCGTTTCGTCTGATCCGCCGCATTCGCCAGCAAGCCGGCTCCTACAGGTCCGTGTCCTGCCTTGATAAATCGGCCAACGCCACACCCGGTGTAGGAGCGCGCTTGCCCGCGAATGCGATCTGCCGATGTCATCCATTTCGCCTGACCCACCGCGTTCGCCAGCAAGCCGGCTCCTACAGGTCCGTGTCCTGCCTTGATATATCGGCCAACGCAGCACCCAGTGTAGGAGCGCGCTTGACCGCGACTGCGATCTGCCTGTGTCATCCAATTCGCCTGACCCGCCGCATTCGCCAGCAAGTCGGCTCCTACAGGTCCGTGTCCTGCCTTGATAAATGGGCCAACGCAACACCCGGCGTAGGAGCGCGCTTGCCCGCGAATGCGATCTGCCGGTGTCATCCATTTCGCCTGACCCACCGCGTTCGCCAGCAAGCCGGCTCCTACAGGTCCGTGTCCTGCCTTGATAAATCGGCCAACGCAACACCCGGTGTAGGAGCGCGCCCGCGAATGCGGTGGTTCAGGCGCTGCACTCACGACATTCCACTGAACGATCGCGATCAAGCGCTGCCCCAAACTCCATGGCATTGATGATCGCCCGGCAAAAGTCCCGTGCCTGCGCCGCGGTTTTTCGCCGCCGTCCGGCACGGGATACTGGGCATCCGATCCGTTTCCTTTTCCACCAGAACCATGGAGTCCCCTATGACTGTTCCCGCATTTGGCCTCGGCACGTTCCGCCTCAAAGATCAGGTCGTCATCGACTCCGTCAGCACCGGCCTGGAGCTGGGCTATCGGGTGATCGACACCGCACAAATCTATGGCAACGAAGCCGAAGTCGGTCAGGCCATCGAGCAGAGCGGTGTGCCGCTGACGAGCTTTACATCACCACCAAGATCTGGACCGACAACTTCGCCGCGGACAAACTGATCCCGAGCCTCAAAGAGAGCCTGGCCAAGCTCAAGACCGATCACGTGGACCTGACGCTGATCCACTGGCCATCGCCCAAAGGCCAGGTGCCCGTCGCCGAATTCATGGGCGCGCTGCTGAAAGCCAAACAGCAAGGCCTGACCCGCGAAATCGGCATTTCCAACTTCACTGTTGCGCTGATGGGAGAAGCCATCGCGGCGGTCGGTGCCGAAAACATCGCCACCAACCAGATCGAGTTGCACCCGTACCTGCAAAATCGCACGGTGGCGGAATTCGCCAAACAGCACGGCATCAAGATCACCTCGTACATGACGCTGGCCTACGGTGAGGTGTTGAAAGACCCGGTGATTGGTCAGATCGCCCAGCGCCACAACGCAACCCCTGCACAAGTGACGCTCGCCTGGGCCATGCAGCTCGGTTATGCGGTGATTCCATCGTCGACCAAGCGCGAGAACCTGGAGAGCAACCTCAAAGCCCTGGACCTCAAACTGAGCGACGACGACATGGCGCAGATTGCCCAGCTCGACCGCGGCCATCGCCTGACCAGCCCGGCAAGCCTCGCGCCGCAGTGGGATTGATGCCAGCACAAGACCAGGGATGACCCCCTGACACCTGGCTGCCTGGATTCAAGTAAGGCACTTGTGGGAGCGAGCTTGCTCGCGAAGAGGCCAGTACATCCACTACCCCTTTACGGGTTGAACGGCCGTCTTCGCGAGCAAGCTCACTCCCATAGTGGCCAGCGGGTGCTGGACCACGATGGGCAATCAGTAAAGCGCGCAATCCCCACACTCCCACAACGCCGCGCTGAGCGCTGAGCTCTGCATTCGGCGCCCTCTAATAACGCACCCGAACCATAAACAGGCGCCCTGTCGGCGCCGCCTCTGAAATTGGTTCGCTTACTGCCTGAACCAATCCCGCCGCTCCCCGCGAACCAGACTCCCGAACCATTGCCGATTGGCCCGATGCGGCGGGATCACGCCTGGCCGCAAGCCCGGCCATCGGACCTTGCCCATGAACCAATTTTCATTGGCATCGCTATTGCACTCGTCCTCATTAGCCAAGCCTTGCTTGATCAAGCGCCTGGCCTCCGGTTCACCCCGTGACGAGGGACGCAGATGGACAGCATCGACACCGACGCAACGCACGACACATCGTCGAAGATGGCCCTCGACGCGCTGCGCCAGATGGTCGCCCAGCAAGCAGCGTTTCCGCAACGGCCACTGCCGACCGAGCGCGACCTGGCGGTGGATTTCGGCGTCAGCCGCCGCGCCATTCGCCGCGCGCTGGCGGTGCTTGAAGCCGAAGGGCATATCTGGCGCAGGCAGGGCAAAGGCACGTTTGTCGGCCCTACCCCGCCGAGCGCGGCGATGAGCTTTGCCAAGCTGTCGAGCCGAACCAATTTCAGCGAAGTCATGGAAGCGCGCATCTATCTGGAGCCGGCGCTGGCCTCGCTGGCTGCCCTGCGCGCCAGCGGTGAGCAGATGGCAATCCTGCGGCGCCTGACCGAGCGCACCACCCACCAGCAACACGCCAGCGAACCCGACGCCGAAGGCATCGAGTTGTGGGACAGCGCCTTGCACCGCGCCATCGCCGAAGCCGCAGGCAACCGCCTGATGCTGGACATCTTTGAAATGCTCGACGCGATCCGTCTGGACCCGGCGTGGCGCGATCTGCGTCAGCGCGCCCGCAATACCGACCGCTTGAGCACCTACAGCCACGATCACCACGACATCGTCGGCGCCATTGAAAGCCGCGATCCGGCCAAGGCCGCCACTGCCATGCGTGGGCACCTGCGGGCGCTGCAGCAAGCACTTGATCACGTTATCCAGCAAGACCTTGAGGCCAGTGTATGAGCGCTTCACACGAAAAACATGAATCGGTACTGAGCGTCCGCGACCTGACCGTGCGCTTCAAGGATGCGCCGGCCAACGTGGTCGACGGCGTGTCGTTCGCCATCCAGCCGGGCAAAACCCTGGCCATCGTCGGGGAGTCTGGCTGCGGCAAAAGCGTGACGTCCATGGCGCTTATGGGCCTGCTCCCCGACACCGCGACCGTCCAGGCCAGCGCTTCCAGCCTGCTGGGCGAAGCGTTGCTGGGCATGTCCGATGAGCGCCTGCTGGACGTGCGTGGCAACCGCATGGCGATGATCTTTCAGGAGCCAATGACCTCGCTCAACCCGGTGTTCACCATTGGCGATCAGATCGCCGAGAGCGTGACCCGGCATCAGGGGCTGTCCGCCAGCGCCGCCCGCCAGCGCGCACTGCAGATGCTGGAGAAGGTGCGGGTGCCCGACGCGGTTCAGCGCCTCGACGCCTACCCTCACGAGCTGTCCGGCGGCATGCGCCAACGCGCGATGATCGCCATGGCGCTGGCCAACGACCCGGCGCTGATCATCGCCGACGAACCCACCACCGCCCTGGACGTGACCATTCAGGCGCAAATTCTCTCGCTGGTCGCCAGCCTTCAGGCCGAAACCGGCACCTCGATGATCCTCATCACCCACGACCTGGGCGTGGTCGCCGAGGTGGCCGACGAGGTCATGGTGATGTACGCCGGGCGCGTGGTGGAAAGCGGCTCGGTGAAAACCCTCTTCGACGACCCGCAGCACCCGTACACCATCGGTTTAATGGGCTCGATGCCTTCGGTCGGTCCACGCGAAGGTCGTCTGGCCACTATCAACGGCCGCGTGCCCACGCCGGCCGAAATGCCCGCGGGTTGCCGCTTTGCCAGCCGTTGCCCATTCGTGATCGCCGCCTGCCGCGAAGCGCGCCCGCCGTTGCTGGAAATCTCGGCCGGGCATTTCGCCGCGTGCATCCGCGCGCCACTTGAACAGCATGTGGGAGTCAGTGCATGAGCCGTCCAGTCGAGAACATGATCCAGGCCAGGGTCCCGACGGCTGTGGTTGAGAAGCCCATTCTGGAAAGCATCGCAGTCAGCAAGCACTTCCAGAGCGAAGCCGGGTTCCTGCAGCGCAAAAAGCTGCCCGTGCAAGCTGTCAATGAAGTCTCGCTGGCGGTGCGTCGGGGCGAAACCCTGGCCTTGGTGGGTGAATCGGGCTCGGGCAAATCGACGTTGGGCCGGGTCCTCCTGAACCTGCTCAAGCCCACTGCGGGCGACGTGATTTATGAAGGTCGCAATCTGGGCAACCTGCCCGCCGACAAGCTGCGTCAGGTGCGCCGCGATCTGCAGATCATTTTTCAGGACCCGTTCGCCTCGCTGAACCCGCGCATGAGCGTCGAATCGATCATCGGCGAGCCGATCTGGCTGCACCGCGACGACAGCCGCAGCGCACGCCAGGACAAAGTCGCCGAGCTACTGCGCACGGTCGGCCTGGCGCCTGAGCACGGCAGTCGTTTCCCCCATGAGTTTTCCGGTGGTCAGCGTCAGCGCATCGGTATTGCCCGCGCGCTGGCGTCGGAGCCACGGCTGATTCTGGGCGACGAACCGGTCTCCGCGCTGGACGTCTCGGTGCAGGCGCAGGTCGTTAATCTGCTGGAAGACCTCAAGCACCAGTTCGGCCTGACCCTGTTGATCGTCGCCCACGGCCTGGCGGTGATCCGTCACATGAGTGATCGCGTGGCGGTGATGTACCTGGGCGAGATCGTCGAGCTGGCGCCGGTCAACGCGTTGTTCGAAACGCCTTTTCATCCCTACACCCAGGCGCTGATGGCCGCCGTGCCGGTCAGCCACCCCGATTTGCGTCGCCCGCGGCCGTTGCTCGGTGGCGACATGCCAAGCCCGAGCAAGCCGCCGTCTGGCTGCCGTTTCCACACCCGTTGTCCGCATGCCAAAGCGCTGTGCCGCGAGGTGAAGCCGGTGTTTGAAACGGTCGAGCCGGGCCGCCAGGTGGCCTGCCACTTCTGGCGCGAAATCGCCAATGCCGGCGCCGGTTCGCTGATCGTACCGGCGCCCAGCGCCGCCTATAGCCAACGCCTCAATCTATTCAAAAGCCATCAAGCCCTTTCTCTGGAGAGTCAGCCATGAAGTTCGCCCACCTGATGACAACCACGTTGTTGCTGCTCGCTGCGAATGCGGCTGTCGCCGAAACCACCCTGCGCATCGGCATTCAGGATGACCCTGACATGCTCGACCCGCACCGCTCGCGCACCTACTCCGGGCGCCTGGTCTACACCGCGCTGTGCGACAAGCTGGTGGACGTCAATCCCGACCTGACCTTTGTGCCGCAACTGGCCACGGCCTGGAACTGGAGCGAAGACGGCAAGACGCTGACCATGACCCTGCGCGACGGCGTGACCTTCCACGACGGCGAGGTCTTCGACGCCGCCGCCGTGAAATTCAACCTCGACCGCGCGCGCACCCTCCCCGATTCGCTGCGCAAAAGTGAGCTGGCCTCGGTGGAAAGCGTGGACGTGATTGATGCGAAGACCGTAGCGATCAAGGTCAAGCAACCCGACGCAACGCTGATCTCGCAGCTGTCGGACCGCGCCGGAATGATGCTCGCGCCCAAGGCTTCAGCCACCGATGTCGCGTCGAAACCGGTGTGTTCCGGGCCGTACAAGTTCGTGCAGCGCGTGCAGCAGGATCGCATCGTACTGGAGCGCTTCGACAACTACTGGAACAAGCAGGCCTACCACTTCGACAAGGTGATTTTCCTGCCGATTCCTGACACCTCGGTGCGCCTGGCGAACCTGCGCTCAGGCGATCTGGACATCATCGAGCGCGTCGCACCCACCGACGTCAAGACCGCCAAAGCCGACAGCCATGTGCAGGTGTTCAGCACGCCGGGCCTCGGCTACATGCAGCTGATGTACAACACCAACAACGGCGACAAGGCCAACAACCCGCTGGGCAAGGACAAGCGCGTGCGCAAGGCCTTCGAACTGGCCATCGACCGTGATGCGATCAATCAGGTGGTGTTTGAAGGCCTGTACGCCCCGAGCGCCCAGCCGTTCCCGAAAAACAGCCCGTATTACGACAAGGACCTGCCGCTGCCGACCCGCGATGTCGAGGCCAGCAAGAAGCTGCTTGCCGAAGCCGGCGTCAAAACCCCGGTCAGCGTCGAACTGAAGGTGGCCAACAACCCTATCGCCCAGCAGGTCGGCCAGATCATTCAGGCGATGGCTGAGGAAGCCGGCTTCAAGGTCAATCTGATCGCGACTGAGTACGCCACGCTGCTCAACGAGCAACAGGCGGGCAACTTTCAGATCGGCATGAGCGCCTGGTCGGGCCGCCCGGACCCGGACGGCGATATCCATCAGTTCGTGACCTGCAAGGGCGGCCAGAACGACGGCCATTTCTGCGACCCGAAACTCGACGAGCTGCTGAACAAGGCCCGCACTGTGAACGATCAGGCCCAGCGTCAGGCGCTTTATTTCGAGGCCCTGCGCCTGCTGGCCGAAGACGTGCCTACCAGCTACCTGTACTTCGATCCGCGAATCATCGCCATGCGCAGCAACCTCACCGGTTTCGTGCCCAACCCCGATGGTTTGATTCGCCTGAACAACGTCGCTTTCAAATGACAACGGCACGCGTGGATAACCGCTTCGGCCGCGAGGACTCGTCATGCTGACATTCATCCTGCGACGCCTGCTCAGTGCCATTCCGACGCTGATCCTGGTTTCGCTGTTCGTCTTCACCCTGCAAAAGCTGTTGCCGGGTGACCCGGTGCAGGCCATGGCGGGGGAGGAGCGCGACCCCGCGGTCATGGAATACCTGCGCGAGAAATACCGGCTCAACGACCCGCTGCCGCTGCAATACGTGCACTGGGTCGGCAATGTCCTGCAGGGCGACTTCGGCACCTCGTTGCGCACCGAGCAACCGGTGACCGTGCTGCTGGCGTCGAAGCTGCCGGTGACCATCGAGCTGGCAGTGCTGGCGCTGATCATTGCACTGGTGATCGGCATTCCCACCGGGGTCATTTCCGCGGTGCGCAAGGGCACGTCGGTGGACTACGCCGCCAACGTGTTCGCCCTGTCGGGGATCTCCATTCCGCACTTCTGGCTGGGCATTCTGTTGATCATGATCTTCGCCGTGAAACTGCAATGGCTTCCGGCCTCGGGCTTCGTGCCGCTGGGTGAAGACCTCGGGCAGAACCTGAAGACCCTGATCCTGCCGGCCTTTGTGCTGGGCGCCGGGTTGTCAGGCGTGCTGATGCGCCATACCCGCAGCGCGATGCTCGAAGTGCTGCGCGCCGATTACGTGCGCACTGCGCGGGCCAAGGGTCTGTTCCCGCGCACGGTGATCTTGAAGCATGCCCTGCGCAACGCGCTGATGCCCATCGTCACGCTGACCACGCTACTGTTTGGCGAATTGCTCGGCGGTGCGGTGCTGACCGAGCAAGTGTTCAGCATTCCGGGCTTCGGCAAGATGATCGTTGATGCTGTGTTCAATCGCGATTACGCCGTGGTGCAAGGCGTGGTGCTGTGCGTGGCGATCGGTTTTCTGCTGCTCAATTTGCTGGCCGACGTGCTGTATCGCCTGATCAATCCGCGCCTGAGGACTGCCTGATGACTTCGCTGGCCCATCCTGTTGTGGCTCAAAAAGAGTCGCTTAAACCCCGCACGCGTTCGCCGTTCGTGAAGAAGTTTCTCGCCAACAAAGGCGCGGTGGTCGGCGCGGCCGTACTGATCCTGTTCGTGCTCGCGGCGCTGCTGGCGCCGTGGATCGCGCCCCATGACCCGCTCAAGGCCAACTTCCTCGCCGTGCGCAAGGCGCCTTCACTGATCTACTGGCTCGGCACGGATGAGCTGGGCCGTGACCTGTTTTCGCGCCTGCTCTGGGGGGCGCGCAGTTCATTGCTGGCCGGCGGCGTTTCGGTAGCAATCGCCATGGTCATCGGCGTGCCGTTGGGCCTGTTGGCCGGGTACTTCGGTGGCAAGCTGGATGCAGTGATTTCTCGCATCATGGAAGCGCTGCTGTCATGTCCTTTTCTGGTGCTGGCCATTGCCTTGGGCGCGTTTCTCGGCCCGAGCCTGACCAACGCGATGATCGCCATCGGGCTGTCGGCGATGCCGATTTTCGCGCGTCTGACCCGCGGTCAGGTGCTGGCGATCCGTCACGAAGATTACCTGGAAGGCGCTCGCGCCATCGGCCTGCCGGATCGCTGGATCATCCTGCGCTACGTCCTGCCCAACGTGTTGTCGCCGCTGGTGGTGCAAGCGACCCTGACCATCGCCTCGGCGATCCTGGCGGAAGCGAGCCTGTCGTTTCTCGGCCTGGGCCAGCAACCGCCCTCGCCGTCCTGGGGTTCGATGCTCAACACGGCGAAGAACTTCATGGAGCAGGCGCCGTGGATGTCCATCGCCCCAGGCGTGGCGATCTATATCACGGTGTTGTGCTTCAACCTGCTGGGTGACGGGCTGCGTGACGCCCTCGATCCGAAAAGCTGAAGGCTTCGATGCCCACCGGCTCGAAAGCTGCGCCCTTACTACCGATCAACTGCCAAGAAGAGACGACTGCATGTTCGATGATCTGGATTACAGCCAACCTTACGCGTCCGCCCGCTCGCCGGTAATGGGCAACAACATGGTCGCCTGCTCGCAACCGCTGGCCGCACAGGCAGGGCTGGACATGCTCCGCCAGGGCGGCAACGCCGTTGATGCCGCCATCGCCGCCGCCATGGTGCTGACCGTGGTCGAACCCACCGGTTGCGGCATCGGCAGCGATGCCTTCGCCATCGTTTGGGACGGCAAGACCCTGCAAGGCTTGAACGCATCCGGTCGGTCGCCCCAGGGCTGGACCCCCGAGTACTTCGCCGGTCAGCAGGAAATGCCCCAGCGCGGTTGGCCTTCGGTCACGGTGCCGGGCGCGGTATCGGCCTGGGTCGCGTTGTCCGAACGCTACGGCAAGCTGCCCTTCGCCACGCTTGCGGCCCCGGCGATTGGCTATGCGCGCGACGGTTATCAGGTCACGCCGATCATCGCCGAATTGTGGCGTCGGGGTGCGGCGTTGCTCAAGGATCAACCGGGTTTTGCCGAGTGCTTTTTGCAGGGCGGCAAGGCACCGAAGGCTGGCGAAAAGGTCGCGCTCAGGGATCACGCGAACACCCTGGAGCTGATTGCTCAAACCAAGGGTGAGGCGTTCTATCGCGGCGAGCTGGCGGAGGCGATGATCAACCACGCCAATGCCAATGGCAGCGTCATGAGCCTTGACGACCTGGCGAATCATCGCGTGGACTGGATCGACACCCTGTCGGTGCCGTACGCCGGCGCGATGGTCCACGAGCTGCCGCCCAATGGCCAGGGCATCGCCACGCTCGCGGGGTTGGGCATGCTCGAAGCGCTGGGCGTTGGCGACCAGCCCGTGGACAGCGCTGAAACCGTGCACCCGGTGCTGGAGGCGATGAAGCTGGCGCTGGCCGACCTCAATCAGCACGTGACGGACAACGACCACATGCGCGTCGCCGCCGAGCACATGCTCGACCCGGCTTACCTGCGTGACCGCGCGGCGCTGGTCGGCGAGCAGGCGCAGGACCCACTGCACGGCGCGCCCAGGGCCGGCGGCACGGTGTACCTGTCGGCGGCCGACGAGAGCGGTATGATGGTCTCGTTCATCCAGTCGAATTACATGGGTTTCGGTTCGGGTGTGGTGGTGCCGGGCACGGGCATCAGCCTGCAGAATCGCGGCGCGGGTTTCACCCTGGACCCTGATCACGTCAACACCGTTGCGCCAGGCAAGCGGCCATTCCACACCATCATTCCGGGCTTTGTGATGAACGCCGACGGCACGCCGCTGATGTCGTTCGGCCTGATGGGCGGGCCGATGCAGGCCCAGGGGCATCTGCAGATGATGCTGCGCATTCTGCGTTATAAGCAGAACCCGCAGGCCGCCGCCGATGCGCCGCGCTGGCGGATCGAGTCCGGCCTGAAGGTCGCGGTGGAGCGGTCATTTGATCCGCAGGTCATCGAAGCGCTGCGCGCCAAAGGCCATGACGTGGAAGTCGAAGACCCGAGCGGCGTGTTCGCCTTTGGTGGCGCGCAGATCATCCAGCGCACGGCCCATGGTTACGTCGGAGGAACAGACCCGAGGAAGGATGGGTTGGTTGCGGCTTATTGATCTGACAGCGATTCAGTGCGGGCGGCTTCCCGGCTGAAGCCGGTCCCACTCGATCCTACGGCTGACGCAAAACCTGTAACTCCGCCTTCGCGAGCAAGGTGGAGCGCCACCCCGGTCAATCCCACAGGGATCGTGTTTGCTGCGCGACAGCGCGGCGTCTGGACGATCGGAGTCTCCTACAGAATGGGTGCATGCCAGCTGACGGCAGCGTCAAGGCCAACGCAAAAACTGTAGGAGCGCGCTTGGTCTGGGCCGCATCCGGACGAAAGCGGTGTGTCAGCGACGTTTATTTCGGCTGACACACCCCGTTCGCCAGCAAGCCGGCTCCTACGGATCGGTGTATGCCTTACCGGCGAAGTCAGCCGGACACGACTGCAATAATTGCCACCACGCTCAACACGATCACCGTGCAACCCAACGCCGCGACCTCGCGCAGCGGCGCGGGGATGCGCTCTTGGGTCATGCCTTTCGCGCTTTTGCGGTAGCGTGCGTTGAGGCCGATCTGGATCAGCATGGCTGCGACCAGCGAAACCATGATCGGCAGCAGCGCCATCAAGCCAAACGGCGGAATCCAGCGCAGGAACAACAGGCACACGCCGATCAGCGTCAACAGCGTCCGGCGCCAGGCCAGCAATGTGCGTTCGGGTTGCAGGCCGGGATCGTCGTGGCGCAACGGCCGTGACGACACGGGATGACCGCGACGAATCACGACGCGCCGTTGATCAGGAAGACAATCAACCCCGCCGCCACCAAGGCTCCGCCCAACGACAGAATCGGCACCAGCACCGGCAAAGGCAGCGGTTTACGCTGACGCATCGCCCGCTCGACTTTCAGCCAGCGCAGGCAAGCACTGGCGCTGACCAGTAACGCCAGCACCAGCAGCGACAAGGCAACGCCCCGACGCAAACCCGGGGTAAACACATCGCTGGTGAACGCCTCTACCGCAATGCCGCCGGCCAGAAACGCCAGCGCCGTGCGGATCCAGGCGAGGAACGTGCGTTCGTTGGCAAGGGTGAAGCGTGGGTCAGGTTCGCAACCGCCGCCGAGCAGTGACGCCGACACCCGCCCTCGCTCGGGCGGCGTGACAGGTGCGCTGGCGGGAGGAGTGACGTTGCCGGGCTCGGGGGAATTCATGTCGCACCGTGGTCGGGTAGATGCGACGGATCATACCGGTCATGCGCGGTGAAGGCCCGCATTCGCAGCGACATGGAATTGTCTGTTGCCGCTGCACCCGCCTCAGCTGCAGGGAGGTGTCGCCGGTATCTGAGGCGCTAACGCCCCTGTGGGAGTGAGCTTGCTCGCGAAAGCGGCTTTCAGAAAATGCGGCGCAAGTGCCGGTCTCTTCGTGAGCAAGCTCACTCCCACATGATTTGTGTCCACCGCGCGAAAGCTGGCCGCAGAGAGACCCAGGCCCCAGTGTCTGGATCAGCGGTGGTTTGCCAGCTCCACCCACACCGCGCCATCGGGAAACTGATACCGCTCCAGCGTATCCGCGTGCATCTCGATGCTGTAGCCCGGCCGTTGTGGCGGCATGTACCGGCCACGACGGATAACCACCGGATCGAGGAAGTGCTCGTGCAGGTGATCGACGTATTCGAGCACGCGCTTGTCCAGCGAACCGGACACCGCGATGTAATCGAAGATCGAGATGTTCTGCACGTATTCACACAACCCCACGCCGCCGCCGTGCGGGCACACCGGGATGTCATATTTCGCCGCCATCAGCAGCACGATCAAGACTTCGTTGAGTCCACCCAGCCGTGCCGCGTCAAGCTGACAGAAGTCCAGCGCGCCGGCCTGGAACATCTGCTTGAACATCACCCGATTGTGGCAGTGTTCGCCGGTCGCCACACCGATGGGCGCGATGCGCTGGCGTATGGTCGCGTGACCCAGAATGTCATCGGGATGGGTCGGTTCCTCAATCCACCAAGGTTCAAACGCGGCCAACCGACGCATGTTGCTGATCGACTGATCGACGCTCCACACCTGATTGGCGTCCATCATCAGCGTGCGCTCCGGGCCGAGTTCGTCGCGCAATATCGCGGCGCGGCGCAAGTCTTCTTCGATATCGGTGCCGATCTTCTGCTTGATGTGGGTCCAGCCGTCAGCCACTGCCTCGCGGGCGAGACGGCGCATCTTCTCTTCCGAATAACCCAGCCACCCGGGCGCCGTGGTGTAACCCGGATAGCCTTCCTCAAGCATCTGGGCCTCGCGCCCGGCCTTGCCTGGCAAGCGTCGGCGCAGCAAGGAGATGGCCTCTTCGGGGGTGATGGCGTCGGTGACGTAGCTGAAATCCAGGCATTTGACCAATTGCTCGGGGCTCATGTCCGCCAGCAGTTTCCAGACCGGCTTGCCTTCGGCTTTGGCCCAGAGGTCCCAGACCGCATTGACCAGCGCCGCCGTGGCGAGATGAATCACGCCTTTTTCCGGGCCCAGCCAGCGCAACTGGCTGTCGCCTGCGGTGATGCCGTGCCAGAACGCGCCCATGTCAGCGGTGATCGATTCCAGGCTGAGCCCGACGACACACGGCGCGAGGGAGTGAATCGCGGCGGCGCAAATCTCGTTGCCGCGCCCGATGGTGAACGTCAGGCCATGGCCCTCAAGGCCTTCGGCAGAATCGGTGTGCAGCACAACGTAGGCCGCCGAATAATCCGGCGCGCTGTTCATCGCATCGGAGCCATCGAGGGACAAAGAGGTGGGGAAGCGGATGTCGCGTACGGAGATGGAGGTGATTTGCATGGCGGGCTCTTCTTGTTATGGGTGATAACGCAGACGTGTGGGACCGAGGTCGCTCGCGAAGAGGCTTGGACATCCGCCGAAGCGTTAGCGGTATAAATAACGTGTTCGCGGGCAAGCGCGCTCCTGCAAGTGTGCGCCGTCTGAGCACTGACTGTAGGCTCCTTCGCGATACAGGCATAATCGCCAAACCCTAATCATCGATATCAAATCCGATATGTCAGACGCCTCCCCTGCCCCACCCATGCCCGGCACGTATCCCACGCTAAAAATCTCCAGCCGGCAGATTGCGCTGCTCAACGCACTGGGCGAATTAGGCAACCTGCGCAAGGCGGCCAGCGCCATCCACACCACCCAACCGGCCGCCAGCCTGTTGCTGCAACAACTGGAAGAACGTCTCGGCGTGCAGCTGTTCGAGCGTTTGCCCCGTGGCATGCAGCCGACGGCGTTCGGTGAAGTCATGATTCGGTACGCCCGGGGCGCACTTTACGAGTTCGAATACGCCGAAGCGCAACTGGCCGAACTGGCGCGCGGGGCCACGGGGATGGTGCGCATCGGCACGGTCATGGGCCCCGTGCCGACACTGCTCACCCGAGGCGTGCTGGCGTTCAAGGCCGCGCACCCGAAAGTGCGCATCGCCCTGGACGTCGGCACCAGTGATGCGCTGCTGCCCGCTTTGATTCGCGGCGACTTCGACGTGGTGCTGGGCAGGCTGCCCGATCAACTCGATGGCAAAGGCCTGGATATTCAGCTGTTTGAACAGGGTGAGCGCATGCGCATCATTGCCCGGCCTCAGCATCCTTTGGCTCAACGCAGCGTGCCTGCACGGACGAGCCTGACACTGGCGGAGCTGGCGCCGCTGACCTGGATTCTCCACCCCATCGGCAGCCCCATGCGGCGCCAGGTCGGAAATGCGCTGCAGGCCGCGCAGCTGATCGAGCCGCTGGACATCATCGAGACCCGTTCGATTCTGGCCACCACGGCGATGCTTGAGTCATCGGACATGATCGCCGTCGTGCCCAACGACGTTGCCGAACACTACGCACGCTATGGGATGATCGCCATTTTGCCGGTCGAACTGCCGCTGAGCATGGCTAATCTCGGGTTGCTGACGTCCAAGGCAAGGCCGGCGTCGGCAGCGTTGAAGGCCCTACTGACGTTTCTCAAATCCTCAGATGACGCCGCAAATCGATAACCCTGAGTTATCACGCAATCGAAACCTTTCATTGGGAAATTGCAGGACGGCTTCATAGAGTGGCTGAAACAGGACAGGGCCGTCACCGACCCGCGGGCGCCGCATGGCTCCCGCTTTCCGAATAACAATAAGTGGCCGGCAACGATGCCGCTTCCCGTACTGGAGGAGCGTCGCACTGTTGATGCAGGCCAAGACCGTCATGAGAGGCTGCATGGAACTCATCGCCAAAACGCCCGCGTTCGACAGCAGCGCGCTGTTTATCCGCCTCAACCCTCTCGATAACGTGCTGATCGCTCGGCAGGCGCTGAGTGAAGGCACGTACCTGGACGAGGAACATGTGACTGTTTCCCAGCCCATTCCTTCCGGGCACAAGGTCGCGACGGTACGTGTCGAGCAGGGCCAGCCGCTGCGGCGCTATGGGCAGATCATCGGCTTCGCCTCACAGCCCATCGATCCCGGCGAGCATGTGCACGTGCACAACGTCGAGATGGGCGATTTCTCCCGTGACTATGCCTACGGCGTAGACGCCCACGACACGCCGAAGACCGAGGCTTTTTTCCAGGGCATCGTGCGCGCCGACGGACGCGTTGCCACTCGCAATTACATCGGCATCCTGACTTCGGTTAACTGTTCGGCGACCGTCGCCAGGGCCATCGCCGACCGTTTTCGTCGCGATATTTTCCCCGAAGCTCTGGCCGCTTATCCAAACGTTGATGGCGTGGTCGCGCTGACTCACGGCTCCGGTTGCGCCATCGATTCCAAAGGCGAAGCCATCGACCTGCTGCGCCGGACCCTGGGTGGATATGCCGTCCATCCCAATTTTGCCGCCGTGCTGGTGGTGGGGCTGGGCTGCGAGACCAACCAGATTCAGGACATGCTCGACAGCCAGGGCCTCAAAGCCAGCGATCAGTTGCGCGCGTTCACCATTCAGGGCACTGGCGGCACGTCGAAGACCATCGCCAGTGGCATCGAGCAGGTGCAGTCGCTGCTGCCCCAAGCCAACCAGATCACCCGGGAGACGGTCAGTGCCCGACATCTGATCGTCGGCCTGCAATGTGGCGGCTCGGACGGTTATTCCGGGATCACGGCCAACCCGGCCTTGGGCAATGCGGTGGATCGGCTGGTCGCGGCGGGCGGCACGGCAATCCTGTCCGAGACGCCGGAAATCTACGGCGCAGAGCACTTGCTGACGCGTCGTGCCGCAAGCCAGGCCATCGGCGAAAAACTGGTGCAGCGGATTCACTGGTGGGAAGACTACTGCCAGCGCATGAACGCCGAGCTGAACAACAACCCTTCCGCTGGCAACAAGGCCGGCGGGCTAACGACCATTCTGGAAAAGTCCCTCGGCGCGGTAGCAAAAGCGGGCTCGACCAATCTCATGGGCGTTTATGAATACGCCGAAGCGGTGCGCGCCCAAGGGCTGGTGTTCATGGACACTCCTGGCTACGACCCGGTTTCAGCCACCGGCCAGGTGGCGGGCGGCGCCAATCTGATCGCGTTCACCACCGGCCGCGGTTCGGCCTATGGCTGCGCGCCGACGCCGTCGATCAAGCTGGCGACCAACAACCGCGTCTTCGAATTTCAGCAGGAGGACATGGACGTCAATTGCGGCGGGATCGCCGAGGGCACGACCACCATCGAGGAGCGTGGCGCCTACGTGTTCCAGATGATGCTGGATATCGCCTCCGGTGCCCGCAGCAAGAGCGAGCAGCACGGCTATGGCCAGAACGAATTCGTGCCCTGGCACATTGGCGCAGTGACCTGACCGCGAGCAGCTGGCAGGACAGGCTTTAGCCTGGAGCACCAAGTGTGACCTGCGTTTGCTTGGTAGGACCGGCTTCAGCCGGGAAGCTTTGTCGTCACACCGCAACATGGAGGGTGCCCACACTGGCCCCTTCCCGGCTGAAGCCGGTCCTACACTCAGACGTGCGTTCGCCTTGTAGGACCTGCGTTTGCTTGGTAGGACCGGCTTTAGCCGGGAAGCTTGTCTTACACCGCAACATGGAAGGTGCCCAAACGGGCCCCTTCCCGGCCGAAGCCGGTCCCACCAGAACAATGAAGCCTCAAGCCCGACAACAATAAAAAAGGTGCGCAATGAAATCCCTCAAGACTTACCAGACGATCACCATCGTCTTCCTGATGCTGTTCGGGGTCGTCAATTACCTGGACCGCAGCGCGCTGTCCATCGCCAACACGACAATTCAGAAAGACATGCTCATCAGCCCTTCCGAGATGGGCATTCTGTTGTCGGCCTTCTCGCTCGCCTATGCGTTTGCGCAGTTGCCGATGGGAATGATCATCGACAAGCTGGGCAGCAAGATTGCCCTGGGCGGCGCGCTGATGGTGTGGTCCATCGCCCAAACTGCTTCGGGTTTCGTCAACAGCTTCAGCGGATTCTTCGCCCTGCGTGTATTGCTCGGTATCGGCGAGGCACCCATGTTCCCCTCCGCAGCGAAGACTCTCAATGAATGGTTCGAGGAACACGAGCGCGGCACGCCAACCGGGATCGTCTGGTCAGCAACGTGCATCGGGCCATGCCTGGCACCACCACTGCTGACGCTGTTCATGGTCAACTTCGGCTGGCGAGGCATGTTCATCATCACCGGCGTACTCGGCATCGTGCTGTCGTTGTGCTGGCTGATGTTTTACAAAAGCCGTGCGCAATACCTCAAGGAGCTGGCAGCGCAGGGGCGCGAGCCAATTGTTCAGGCGGTTCAGGCCGATGCGGCCCCTAAAGCGTCGTTTTTTGCCGGCTGGCTGGACCTCTTCAAACACCGCAGCACCTGGGGCACGTTCCTGGGTTTCATGGGCGTGATCTACATGCTCTGGCTGCACCTGACCTGGCTACCCGGTTATTTTCAGCGCGAGCACGGCCTTGATCCCTATCAAACCGCCTGGGTGGTGTCGTTTGCCTATGTATTCGGTGCGATCGGCACCATCGCCGCAGGACGCATCTGTGATCGATTGGTGAAACGCGGCGTTGGTGTGCTCAACAGCCGCAAATACACTGTGATTGGCGGGCTGGTGTTTGCCGCCGTCTTCACTCTGCCGTTGACGTTTGTCACCGGCCTCAGCGGTTGCATCGCGCTGCTCTGCCTGGCGCTGTTCGGCATCAACCTGTCCAGCGCCACGGCGTGGATGGTGGTCAATACGGTGGTCGACACCAAGCGCGTGGCGTCACTGGGCTCGATCCAGAACTTCGGCGGCTATATCGCCGGCTCCATTGCACCCATCGTCACCGGTTTCAGCGTGCAATATTCGGGGACGTTCGCCACGGCTTTCGCGGTCAGCGCCATCGTCGCGCTGCTCTCGGCCACTGCTTATTTCGTGCTGCTCAAAACGCCCATCCCGGAACACACCGGCACGGCGCAGAAAGCGTGGCAGGCGAATGATGGAGGGGTGCAGGCACGTCGGGTTTGAATGGCCGAGCAAGGCGTAACCGGTAGCTGCGTTCTCCTTCGGACAACCAACCGGGGGGATCGACCGGGGTGGCGCACCACTTTGCGTGCTCCGCTCGCTGCTTAAGGACAGGCTTTACACACGCGGCGGGAATACCCCGCCGCTGATTTATAAGTCAGAAATTTCCCTTCAAAATCCCGCACTTGTCCTACGCTGTGAGTCAGACGGTTCGCTGTTGCGATGCTGCGTGTCCGAACGGGTGGTTTGTTCGTCACAGGGGCGGGTCTGAAATCGTGGCAGTCAGTGAGGGTGGTGTTTGAGACAGGTAGAAGAGTCAGAACTGGGCATCAGAAGCCGTCGACTCAAGCGCATGCCCGTGCTGTGGCTGGCAGGGCTGTTCACCTTGCTGGTGTGCGTTTCCATCACCAGCATTACCGTCTGGCAACTGCGTCAGACGCGCATTCACGAGCTGGACATTGCCAACACCAACGTCGCCAACCTTTCACGCTCAATGGCGCAGCATGCCGACGACGCTTTCGATCAGGCGCACATCGCGGTGTCTGCAGTGGTCGAGCGGCTTTCGTACGACGGCTTCGGTGCAGCGAGCAGTTCACGCATGCACGACTACCTGCGGGCCACCGCCGCCAGCGTCGAGCAACTTCAGGGTTTGTTCATTTACGACAAGGACGGTTACTGGGCCGGCACCTCGTTGAGCCAGGTACCGGCCAACGCCAACAACGCCGACCGTGAGTACTTCCGCTTCCATCAGACCATGGCCAGCACCTTGCCCCATGTCGGTCCAGCCATCCGCAGCCGTTCCACCGGCGACTGGATCATTCCAGTGTCCCGCCGAGTGGACGATTCAGCAGGCAACTTCGCCGGCGTGGTACTGGCCACCATCGAATTGAACTACTTCGAGCGGTTTTTCGAGCGCTTCGATATTGGCAAGCATGGCGTAATCACATTGGCCATGGCTGACGGCACCGTGCTCGCCCGACGCCCGATGCTGGAAAACGTGCGTGGCACGTCCATCGGTGAGGGTGAGTTGTTCCGTCTGCACGTGAAAGAACACTATGAAGGCACGGCGAATGTCGTGTCGATGCTCGACCAAGAGCAACGTCTTTATGGCTACAAGAAACTGGACCGTTACCCAATGGTGCTGCTGGCGGGCCTCTCTCAGCGCGAAGTGCTCGACGAGTGGCGGCAGTATGCCTGGCGTTCGCTGGCAATCATCATCTGCGTGGTGGTCGCCAACCTGTTGTTCGGCGTGCTGCTGTTCCAGCAGATCCGTTTTGGGCTCAATGCGGAATCACAACTGCGCATTGCCAGTCATTCGCTGGAAAAACTCGCGCTGCAGGACAGCCTGACCGGGCTGGCCAATCGTCGGCACTTTCAGGAAATCCTCGGGCTGGAATTTCACAACGGGCAGTCAAACCTGCATCCGTTGAGCTTGATCATGATCGACATCGATCTTTTCAAGAGCTACAACGACACGTACGGCCACGTGGCTGGCGACAAATGCATTATCGCGGTGGCCGAATGCGTTCGCAGCACACTCAACCGCACCGGCGACCTGGCCGTGCGTTACGGTGGCGAAGAGATGGCGGTGTTTCTGCCTTACAGCGAGGTGCAGGGCGCGGTGAGTCTGGCGGAAAAGATTCGACTGGCCGTGCTGAGCCGGGCGCTCGAGCACCAGGGCAACCCCATCGGCATTGTCAGCATCAGCCTGGGGGTCTACGGTTGCCAGGCCCGGGAATGCCAGACCCCGGAAGACTTCGTCAAACGAGCGGATGCCGCGCTGTACGCGGCCAAGCATCAGGGCCGCAACCGAACCATGGCCTGGCAGGAGAGCACGATGCTCAGTGCGCTGCCTGCGCCATAACGACGTGCGCCACCTTGCCGCGAAACAGCTCCAGGCGGTCAGCGGGAGCGTCGTGCTCGACCACCAGGGCGCCCACCTCTGCGCATTCGGCCACCTGATAATGGGCGATGCTGGAGAGTTTTTCGTTGATCACCGCCACCGCCACCTGACCGCTGCGCGCCACGACGGCGCGTTTAAACTCGGCGACATCCATGTCGAACGCGGTGACGCCTTTGAGCGCGTCCAGCGCGCACGCGCCCAAAAAGCACAGATCAAAATTGAAGTGAGCAAGTTGCTGGATCGTTGTGAAGCCGTAAGTGCTCCCGGCCACGGGGCTCAGACGACCGCCGAGCAGGATCACCTCCACCGACGGCAGCTTCATCAACTCCACTGCGATCAGCGGCGCGTTGGTCGTGACGGTCAACGCCATGCCAGGATCGAGTGCTTTGGCAATGGCCAGGTTGGTCGAGCCGCCATCGATAAACACATGCTGCCCGGCACTGATCAAACGTGCCGCGGCAATACCCAGTTGACGCTTGCGACCGGGCTGGTGCTCGACACGGTCGGCCAGCGGCCCATCGGACGCCAGCGAGATCGCACCGCCGTACACGCGCTTGCACAACCCGGCGGCAGCCATCGCACCCAGATCACGGCGGATGGAGTGCTCGGACACGTTGAATTCGGCCGCAAGGTCCGCCGCAATCACCCGACCGTGAACGGCCAGACGCTCGGTGATCAAACGCTGGCGCTCGCCGGGAAACGCTTCGGGATTGGCTGACATGGGGCCTCTGTGCGAGCTGTATCAATCGGAAACGAGCAGAATCATGCGGCGCGTTAGAGAGCGTTGTCAAACGGGGGGCAGTCGCGCGTCGGCGTGGTCATGGGCTTGCAGAAAAGATCATTTTGATGAGTCTCCGCTTGCAGACGGTGCACGGCCGGGCCGACACAGGTGTAGCCCTGTCGGGGGTAGAACTGCAGCGCTCGCGGGTTACCCACCCAAACAGTTGCCCACATCGCTGAAGCGCCACCGGCCAACGCCTCTTCTTCGGCGTGCCGAAGCAAGCGCCAGCCCACGCCCCGCCCCGTAAACCGCTCCTGAACGTAAAGCCGCTTCAGTTCTGCAGCGTGACGATCGTCGATCATTGGGTGGTCGTTGTTCAGCGAGACCTGCGCGAAGCCGACAACGTGCCGATTCACCTCGGCCACCAGCACAAGCTCGCGTGGGTTCTGGATGATCGCTGCCAGCGTCTCGGGGTCAAATGATTCGAGCGCCTCGCGGGCAATGGCCTCACGCACGCCCTCAGTCGCATAAGTGTCCAGAAAGACCTGCATGCCCAGCACGGCGAGGGTCAACGCATCCGAGTGAGTGGCTCTACGCAGGGTAAAATCCAGGGCTTTGCAATCGATCATGCTCACTGCGTCCGTGGCTGAGAGTGATGAATCTTAAGTGTCCCGTTCAAAACGGCAGGAGCACAGATTGGTGCGATACCTGCCTGTAGGAGCCGGCTTGCTGGGCCGCGTTAGGCCGAATGCGGTGTTTCAGGCACAGCAGCGGTGTGTGACAAACCGGTTCGCCAGCAAGCCGGCTCCTACAGAACCGGAGTGTGCCAGTGGCTCCACCCTGGGGAAGTTACTGCAGCAGCGAATACACCAGCGCCGAAATCGAGATCAAGCCGATTACCACCACGAATACGTTCGACAGCTTGCCTGCGTATCGGCGCATGGCCGGCACCTTGCGCACGGCGTACATCGGCATCAGAAACAGCAAGGCGGCAATCACCGGCCCGCCAAGGGTTTCGATCATGCCCAGAATGCTCGGATTGAGCGTTGCCACCAGCCAGCAGACGACCAGCATGAAACCTGCGGTCAGACGATCAAGCGTGCGCGGCGAAGGCCGACGGCCGGTCTTCACCACCAGGCCCTTGAGGCCCTCGCTGGCCCCGATGTAGTGCCCCAGAAACGACTTGGTGATCGCCACGAACGCGATCAGCGGAGCGGCGAAGGCGATTGTCGGGTTGCTGAAATGGTTGGCCAGATAAGACAGAATCGACAGGTTCTGCGCCTTGGCTTCGGCCAATTGCTCCGGGGTCAGGGTCAGCACGCAGCTAAAGACAAAAAACAGCACCATCACGACCATCAACCCATGAGCGCGGGCGAGGATCTGCGCGCTGCGGGGTTCGGCCTGCTCGCCGTATTGACGCTTCTGATCCACGGCAAATGCCGAAATGATCGGCGAGTGATTGAACGAGAACACCATCACCGGGATGGCCAGCCAGAGCGTATGCAGGAGCGCCGACGGCCCCGGAAAGCTGCTGGCCGTGCTGAGAATGCCGCCGTTCCAGTGCGGGATGAGGAACACAGCGAGGAACAGCAGAGCCACGATAAAGGGGTACACCATCAGGCTCATCGCCTTGACGATGATCTGCTCCCCGCAGCGCACCACCGCCAGCAGACCGAGGATGAGCACGAACGCCAGCAGCGCGCGTGGCGGCGGCTGCACATGCAGTTGGTGCTCCAGGAAGCTGCCGACGGTGTTCGTCAGCGCCACGCTGTAGATCAGCAGGATCGGGAACACGGCGAAGAAATACAGCAGCGTGATCAGGGCGCCGGCTTTTTTACCGAAGTGCTGCTCGACCACCTCGGTAATGTCTGCGCCATCCCGGCCCGAGAGTACGAAGCGGGTCAGCCCGCGGTGCGCATAAAACGTCATCGGGAACGCCAGCAGGGCCAGAATCAACAGCGGCCAGAAGCCGCCGATCCCTGCGTTGATCGGCAAGAACAAGGTGCCCGCGCCGATGGCGGTGCCAAACAGCCCGAGCATCCAGGTGGTGTCATTGCGATTCCAGGAGGTGACGCTCACGGGTGCAGCATCGACAGTCTGTTCGACACTGTTGGCCTGATCATTCATCCGGTCGATTCTCCGTTGCCGGTCATAGCTACATGGTCAACGACGCTGCCGAAAAAACATCGCGGTCTGCGTCCCTGACCGATTCTCTACAGGGAAAGGGGCGCGATTGTCCGGGATTAGGAAGCAGAATCAAAGGCTTGTCGGACCAAAAGTCCGGACAGCGCCGAGAGGAGCGCCAGAAACGGCACGACTTCCACCCTCACGGAGAAACCTTTCTTACTGGGTACTAAAGACATTTCCCACACGCGGATCGCAACTTCCAGCGACCTGAAATTTGTTGTAATTCCACGGCAGTAGAACAGTTCCACACCTGTGCACTAGGCTCTCGATTCAAACAACCGCCCATGGAAGGCAACGTATGAAGACGATTCCCGCTGTTATTGCACTGCTCCTTATTTCCACACCTGTACTGGCAAACACATCCTCTTCGCAGTGCGCGATGCTGGACGCAGAACAGGCAAGAAACTTGTTTGAACGCTGGAACACCTCACTGCAAACCGGCGACCCAGCCAAGGTGGCCGCCAATTACACCGCAGACGCAGTCCTGCTGCCGACCCTCTCCAATCAGCCGAGAACTGATCTGAGCGGCAAACTTGATTATTTTAATTACTTTCTGAAAGGCGGCCCGATCGGCACCCTGGACAGCAGCACGCTGATTACCAGTTGCAACAGTGCAACCGACACCGGCACTTACACGTTCCGCTTCCGCGACATGCCTGAAGTCAATGCGCGTTATACCTTTACTTATGCGCGAATTGGCGGCGAATGGCTCATCACTTCCCATCATTCATCGGCCATGCCTGAGTAAAAGTTTCTCGGACAAACAGTCGGCTGACGTCCTGACGTCAGCCGACCTGACTTTCAGACATTTCCCACACGTCACTCCCCTGCGACATCGGGCCGCAACGGCATGCTCAACTCCACCCGCAAACCGTCGCGGCGGCTGTCAAAGCGTAGCGAGCACGCACAGCGCTGGACGATGGCCTGAACAATGGCCAGGCCCAGCCCCGCGCCGGGGCTCTTGCCGTTGCGCCAAAAGCGCTGGGTGAGCTTGTCCAGGTCCGGCTCCGGAATCCCGGGACCATAGTCGCGAACACGAAAATGCACCTGCTCGTCGAAGGTTTCGACGCTGAGTTCCACTTGCGCAGCGGCCTGACTGTGACGCAGCGCGTTGTCCAGCAAATTGCGCAACGCAGCCACCGCCAGCGCCGCGGGCATTTGCACGGCAGCAGTGGACAGCCGCGACGGCAAAATAAGCTGGATGCGTACTTCGTTGCCGTGGCTGGCGTCGTAAATGGCCAGCCGCGCAACCTCCTCGGCGGTGCACTGCACACCGTCATCAAACGACAGACTGCCCTCCACCCGCGCCAACAACAGCAATTGCTCAAGGGTGCGGTGCATACGGTCAGCGCCCTCCTCCGCATGCGCCAGCGCCGTGTCGCGCTTGTCGCCTTCGGTCATGCGCGCCACTTGAAGATGGGTTTTGATGGCGGTGAGCGGGCTGCGCAGCTCATGGGCAGCGTCGCCCGTCAGCCTGCGTTCGCGCTCCAGGGTCTGGGCGATGCGCTGAAACAATTGGTTCTGACTCGTCAGCAGTGGCTGCAACTCGCTGGGCAGATTGGGCACATCGAGCGGCTCGACCGAGTCGGCGCTGTGTCGATTCAGCGCATCGCGCATGCGGTTGAGCGGCGCCAGCCCCCGACCGATGCCAAACCAGACCAGCGCCAGGCTGCCAAACAGCGCGACCAGCACCGGCACCGACGCGGCCAGCAAAACCGAATGGCCCAACACATCGCGTTCGATCTGCCGGTCGGCGGTGCTCACTCGCACGTTGCCGTGCATCATCGTGTAAACCCGCCAGTGGTCGCCGTCGATCATCTGGTCGTGAAAGCCGCTGGCGTCAGCCTTGAGTGGCTCGCTCGGCGAGCTGTCGGTTCGGGCAAGCACTTGCCCGCGCAGGGAGCTCAACTGACACGCCATGCCGGTGGGCAATGCCGGATCGTCGGCCCGCAGCGATCGGGCGTCAGTGCCAGTCGGCATCTGCACCTGTTCGAGCAGCCCTGCCACCATCCGCGCAGACGCCTCAAGCCGTTGATCGAGGGACTGCATCATTTGCGTGCGCAAGTCGCGCAGCATCCAGGCGGCGGCCAACACCCAGATCACAATGAACGCCGAGCCAAGAATCAGGCTGAGCCGTGTCCTCAGGCTCATCATGCTGCAGGACCCGAATCAGGACCGGCCGGCCCGAGGCGATAACCCAGGCCGCGTACGGTTTCTATAATGCCGCCGCCCAATTTTCGGCGCAGATGATGAATGTGAACGTTGAGCGCGTTGCTTTCCACTTCGTCGCCGAAGCCATAGATGCAGTCCTTCAACTGCTCGCCGGAAAGAACCCGACCGCTGTTGTTCAAGAGCGCCTGCAGCAATGCCTGCTCGCGCCGCGACAGATCGACCGGCTGGCCTGCGAGGCGCGTTTCCCGGCTGCTTGGGTCATAGCTGAGCACGCCATGCTCGATCACGTTGACGCTGCGCCCGGCCATGCGTCGCACCAACGTGTGCAGGCGTGCGCTAAGCTCGCGCAGGTCGAAGGGCTTGAGCAGGTAGTCGTCCGCGCCGGCCTGCAAGCCATCCACGCGATCAGTGACGGTATCGCGCGCGGTCAGAATCAGCACCGGCAGCTCAACGCCCTCCTGGCGCAACTGACGCAGCAGCTTCAGCCCATCCTGATCGGGCAGGCCCAGGTCCAGAATCATGACGTCGAAATGCGCGGCGGACAGCATGGCCCGAGCGGACGAGGCGGTGGCGACACGATCCACCGTGAAGCCCTGGGCATCGAGCCCGGCAACAATGCCGCTGGCAATCAGGTCGTCGTCTTCACAAAGCAGTACGTGCATGGGTCGGCCCCAAAAAAACCGATTGGAGCGCAATCGGATTAACGGCGGATTATGCACGAGCCCAGCCGGTCCCCGCGCACCCAGTGTCGGTGACCTATCGGTCATCACCGCCTGCCGACCCCGGCTCATACCCACCGAAATCGGATGACCACCGCCGCTGCCTTCTGACCGGTGGCGACAAGGGTAATGACAGCACTACTGCAGTAGCGAGCCATACGTGTAAAAATGTCGACCACCATTTCAAGCGCCACCGTCGGGAGGCTCGTTTCATGCGTTACGCCGAAGATCACAAAGCCCAGACCCACCAGCGCATTCTGCATGAGGCGGCCGCGCGCTTTCGTCGTGACGGCATCGGCGCCACCGGTCTGCAGCCGCTGATGAAGGCACTGGGTCTGACCCACGGTGGTTTTTACGCCCACTTCAAATCCAAGGACGATCTGGTCGAAAAATCACTGCGCTGCGCCGTGGATCAACTGCACGCTGCACGCGCCGAGAAACTGGCTGAAGACAGCTCCACCAAGGCCTTCATCGACATGTACCTGTCGATTGCTCATCGCGACCATCCGGAACAGGGCTGCCCACTGCCCACCATGGCCTCCGAGCTGGGCCAGCGTGGGCAGCCGAGCGAGATTACCGACGAACTGATGCAGCGCATGCTGGCAACACTTGAAGCCGGGATGCCGGCCAATGACCAGAGCAGCGACAAGAGCGTGATGCTCATGTCCGGCCTGGTGGGGGCAATGGTGCTGGCCCGCAGCGCGAAAGACCCGGCACTGGCCGAGCGAATCCTGCAGACCACCCGCGAGCAGCTCAAGGCTCTGGCCGAAGGCTGATACCCACCTCCTGCTGCCTGCTCCCTGCCCTTTGCTGCAGGGAACCGGCATCTTCAGCAACGTCTCAGGGATGCCAGCGACGGAACAGCACGCTGGCGTTTACACCGCCGAAACCGAAGCCGTTCGACAGTGCATATTCGATCTGCATCGGGCGTGCTTCACCGTGAACGATGTCGATACCCTCCGCCGCCTCATCCGGGTTCTCCAGATTGAGCGTCATGGGGGCGATCTGATCGCGTATGGCCAATGCCGTGAAAATCGCCTCAATGCCGCCGGCTGCGCCGAGCAGGTGTCCGGTCGCCGATTTGGTTGAGGTCACCGCCACGCCATTCTGATCACCAAACACGGTTTTGATCGCCGCCATTTCACCCTTGTCGCCCACTGGCGTAGACGTCGCATGGGCATTGACGTGCTGGATATCGGCGGGCTGAATACCGGCCTGACGAATCGCCGCCTGCATTGCCCGGCGCGCGCCGCTGCCGTCTTCAGGCCCGGCGGTCAGGTGATAAGCGTCTGCGCTGGTGCCATAGCCCACCAGCTCGACAATCGGCGTGGCACCCCGTGCGAGCGCATGCTCCAGCGTCTCGATGACGATGATCCCCGCGCCCTCGCCCATGACAAACCCGTCGCGATCACGGTCGAAAGGCCGCGAAGCACGCGCGGGCGTCTCGTTAAAGCCGCTGGACAGCGCCCGTGCAGCAGCGAACCCGCCCAGGGCGACGCGATCGATACAGGCCTCGGCACCGCCGCAGATGGCCACGTCTGCTTCACCGTTGCGGATCAACCGCGCGGCATCGCCAATGGCCTGGACACCGGCGGCACAGGCAGTCACCGGCGCGCCAAGCGGGCCTTTGAAACCATGCCGGATCGACACATGGCCGGCCGCCAGATTGACCAGAAACGACGGGATGGTAAAGGGCGACAACCGCCGCGGCCCCCGAGTGTCGGTGATGCGGACGGCCTCGGCGATAGCACCGAACCCGCCGACACCCGCACCGATGATGGTCGCGGTACGTTCGCGCTCTTCTTCGGTCGATGGCGCCCAGCCCGCCTGAGATACAGCCTCCTGCGCGGCGCCCAGCGCAAACAGAATAAAGCGGTCCATCTTCTTCTGCTCTTTGGGCGGCGCGGCGGCGTCGGCATCGAAACCGGCTTGCGGGTCCTCTTCAAGAGTGGGCACCGGACCGCCCACCTTGCCGGGTAGGTCCGCGACCGTCTGCTCGGGCAACTGCACGATGCCGGAGCGACCTTCCAGCAACCGCCGCCATACCGCCTCGACACCCGATCCCAATGGCGTTACCAGCCCCATTCCCGTCACTACGATGCGACGCTCGCTCATGCATTCACCTTCTTTAAGCTGTTTTGCCAATGCCGACGCCATCACGCGTCCGCGGTTTTATAACGCTGCGCGGCATGCTGCAGCGACAGATTCGGGCCCAATGCCAGGCGCGCCTGGGTGAAGGCCTGCCAATCGGCAGCATCAGGCAGCGACGGAATGGTCACCAGCTCTTGCTGATCAAACCCGGCAAGGGCAGCGTCGACCATTTCGTCAACGTCCATCACCATCTCCGGCGGGAAAGCATTGATGTCCATACCCGCGCGCTCCCAGATTTCAGTCCGGGTCGCACCAGGCATCACCGCTTGGACCCGAACGCCCTTGTCGCCGAGTTCGGCCGCAAGGGATTGGGTCAAGCTCAATACATAGGCCTTGCTGGCGGTGTACACCGCATTGAACCGTTCCGGCAGCATGGGCACGACGGACGCGATATTGATGATCGTCCCTTTGCCGCGCGCCGCGAAACCGGCCGCTGCCGCCGATGCCAAGTGCGTCAGCGCGATAACGTTGAGCTGAATCAGGCGATCCACTTCGTTCAGATCGGCCTCGGCCAGCGGAGTGCTCGATGCCACGCCGGCGTTGTTGAGCAGCAGGGTGATTGAAGCATCCGAGCGCAGCCGTTGTTCGAGAGCGCTGACGTCATCAGGCTGAGTCAGATCGGCTTTCACGACCTCCACCTGAACCGCATGCCTGGCCCGCATATCAGTCGCCAGGGCTTCCAGCCGTGCCTGGTCGCGCGCAACCAGTATCAGATCGAATCCGCGCTGCGCCAGGCGGTCCGCGTAGGTGAAACCGATACCGGACGATGCGCCGGTGATTACAGCTTTGCCTTGGGTCTGAGTGCTCATGAACGTTCTCCGTGGATGGTGAGGTTAGCTGCGGAGGGATATTACGCTCGTAATTTAAAAAATAATATGTCGGTCGACATTTTTATATTTGTCAGCTTGATAGCGAAAATTGTGGGTAGGCGGACGCAAAAAAAAAGGCCGATCTGTGATCGGCCTTTTGTTACGGGATGCTCAGTCAATGGAGAGCTTGTCGCGGTTTTTGTCCAGGAGCGCCTTGCCGATGCCCTTGACTTCGATCAACTCGTCGACCGCCGTAAAGCCGCCATGTTCTTCACGGTACGCGACGATTGCGTTGGCCTTGGCGGCACCGACGCCGGACAGTTCTTTCTGGAGGATTTCCGCGCTAGCCGAGTTGAGATTGACCTTGGCACCCTGCCCGTCTGGTGGGGCGGCGATGGCGGATTTGCTGACCTCTGCCGAAGGAACAGCAGCGGGCGCGGCCGTCGCGGCGAGGGAAGTGCTCGCCAGCAATGCGAAGATCAGTGAGGACAGGTAAGAAGTACGCATAAGTCATGCTCCATGGGCATCGTAAGTGGAAGCAGCATTCCTGAGCTGCTTCCCAAACCTAGCCGATGGCGGCGCTGCGTCAACGCAGGGATCGGTGACCGGATATGTACGTCACCGAGAGGCCTTTTAGCCCGGGCCCTGTCGCCTTGATGCGGTTCGGAACCACTGAGTAAGCAAAGGTTTCGCGGGTCCGCCGATCACGGCTCTCGACGGCGCTGCTGATGAATCCAGTCGACAATTTCGCCCTCGGGCGCATAACCGCTGACGGTGTCGGCGAGAATTTGCCGAACCCGGTCATAGTCGTCATCGTCCAGCGCCTTGACCAACTGCGACAAGCTTTGCTTGAACACGTCCCACGACAGGAAATCTTCCTGCGCACTCATGATCATCGGGTGACGAGTCGCTGCCACGTTGTTACCGATCAGCAGCTCCTCGTACAGCTTCTCGCCGGGACGCAGGCCGGTGAACTCGATGGCGATATCGCCCTGTGGATTGTGTTCCGAGCGAATGCTCAAGCCCGACAGGTGCACCATCTTTTCGGCCAGCTCGATGATGCGCACGGGCTCGCCCATGTCGAGCACGAATACGTCGCCGCCCTGCCCCATGGAGCCGGCCTGAATGACCAGTTGCGCCGCCTCGGGGATGGTCATGAAATAACGCGTGATTTTCGGATGCGTCACCGTCAGCGGCCCACCCGATTTTATCTGCTGATGAAACAGCGGGATCACCGAGCCGGACGAACCCAGCACGTTGCCGAAACGCACCATGATGAACCGGGTCTTGTTGACCTGATGCACATTGGAGCGGTCGCCGAACATGACCGGCGCCGTCTCGCGGCTCAGCGCTTGCAACGTCAGTTCGGCCAGGCGCTTGGTGCTGCCCATGACATTGGTCGGGCGCACCGCCTTGTCGGTGGAGATCAGCACAAAGTTGGCCACACCCGCCTGCAATGCAGCCTGGGCGGCGTTGAGCGTGCCCACAACGTTATTGAACACGCCCTCGGCGATGTTGTGCTCGACCATCGGCACGTGTTTGTACGCCGCAGCGTGGTAGACGGTGTTGACCTGCCAGGTCTTCATCACATCCAGCAACTTGGCGTGGTTGCGGATCGAGCCGAGAATCGGCAGCACCTTGACCTTGAGCGACTCACGGGCAACACGCCGCTCCAGCTCCGTGAGGATCGTGTAGAGGTTGAATTCACTGTGGTCGAGCAACAACAACGTGGTTGGCTTGAGCAGCAGTATCTGCCGGCACAGCTCCGAGCCAATCGAACCGCCCGCCCCGGTCACCAGCACGCACTGGTTCTTGATGCAGTGTTCGAGCAGTTCCTCCTGCGCAGGCACCGCGTCACGCCCCAGCAGGTCGGCAATGTCGACCTCCTGCAGATCGTCGACTTTCACGCGACCCGCCGCCAGGTCAGAGAAGTTCGGAACGCTGCGAACGTGCAGCGGGAAGCCCTCCAAAAAGCCGAGGATTTCCCTGCGGCGCGCCCGCGCGGACGACGGGATGGCCAGCAGAATCTCCTGCGCACCCGTGACATCGATCATTTGCTGAATGTGCTTGGGCTTGTAGACCTGCAGGCCCGAAATCACTCGATTGGAGATCGAGTCATCGTCATCGATAAACGCGACTGGGCGCATGGACCGCCCCATGCGCAACGCCGCCACCAGTTGGTTCCCTGCAGCGCCGGCCCCATAGATCGCCACTTTGGGCAGGCCATCGTCGCGGGTTGCAAAGGGAACATGACGGGCGGCAGAGAACCAGTCACCCAGGAAATACTGTCGCATGGCCAAGCGAAGACCGCCGATCATTACCATGCTCAGCCACCAGTAATTGAACATGACCGAGCGCGGCACGACATGCTGATGGTTACTGTAGAGGTAGACCACGATGCCGAGAATCAACGCCGAGAGGCTGACCGCCTTGATGATCGCAATCAGCGCGTCATTGCCGAAGTAGCGCATCACCGCACGGTACATGCCGAAACGGATGAACAAGGGGATCGCTACCACTGGCGCGCTTGCGAACAGCCAGGTGTGCATTTCAAGAGGATTGATGAGGTCATCGATGCCCAGACGCACCACAAACGCCATCCACAACGCGAACCAGATCAGACAGACGTCTGCGGCGACCTGCATGATCCGCTTGTGCCGGCGAGGCAAGGCCAGCAACGAAGTGCGTAGTTTTTCCATCATCCCCTCAGACACGCGTTCATGGTCCTTTCAGTCGACCCCTATGACGGCTATTGATTCCTGCCCCGCATGAGAACCGTGGTCGTCACCGTCAGCGCAGGCAGCTCGCACTCAGCTCTTTTCCAGTGCTCCAGCCTTGAAGACGAAGGCCAGAACAAGCAACGGAGCATAAGCAATGATCACGCCGAGGGCACCGTCGAGCCCGAACCGGGCGACACCCACAGCGACCGGCAACAGCCAGCAGAGATTGATTACACCGACTGCGGACGTCACCGGAAGGTGCTTGCCAAATCGTCGCGAGGCGAATTGATAAGCATGACTTCTGTGAGCCTCATAGACCTTGTCGCCCCGAATGAGCCGACGGATGAGGGTTACTGTAGCGTCTACGATGAAAACCCCGAGGAGAATAAGCCATACCCACAAGAACTGCGAGGAAATCCACGCGCCCTGCAGCGACAGACAACCGAGCATGATGCCGAGGAACCCGCTACCGGCATCCCCCATGAAGATCCTGGCCGGCGGGAAATTCCAGATCAGAAAGCCGGCCACTGCGCAGGCGAGCAGAACGGGCAACCACATTAAAGTGGCAAAGCCGCTCAGTGCGTAAATGATCGCCGCGCCGATGCACACGCAGATCGCCTCCACACTGGCGATCCCGTCAATGCCGTCCATGAAGTTGTAAAGATTGAGCAGCCACACCAGGTAGAAGGCCGCCAGCACGTTCACGACCAGGCCCGGAGCGAGCGTCATGCCGAACACATCGATCGCCGGAAGACCGCCCAGCCAGAACAACGCCCAGGCCGCTGCAAGGAAATGCCCCAGCAAGCGCCAGCGCGCAGCGATGTGGCCGTGATCGTCAAGAAACCCCAATGCCGCAATCAGTACACCGGCCCCGAACATGGCGAGAAATGGATCCCGCGCCATCAGCCCTGCAGAAAGCATCCAGACCAGCGCAACCAGGTAACTGACCACGATGGCCACCCCGCCGCCGCGGGGCGTCGCAACGGTATGCGAGCTCCTGCCGTTCGGGATATCGAGCAGACTCTTGTGCAGCGCATAGCGTCGCAGCACATGCGTCAGCGCAAATGAAAACACCCCAACAGCGACCGCGACCCACCAATAATTCATGCTCGATCCGTAACCAAAAAATGCTCGACAGTCTTCTTCAGACCGTCCTCTACCGACACGGGCGGCTGCCATTGCAGCCGTTCGCGGGTTTTGCCGATGTCCACGCGCAGCGAACCCAACACGCGTTCAGCAGCGGATTTGCGCCCCAGCAACGTGGCGCCGAGCATGATAAGGGATTCTGGAACGGGAATGAGCCAACTCGATGCCGGCAGATGTGGCTTGAGCAGATCAGCCAGGTCACGTGTGGACAGATCCTGACCATCACTGACCAGAAATACCTCGTTGGCAGCGGCTGGATGATCCAGGCACACGCGGATGAGGTCGATCAGGTTATCAAGAGACACGAGACTGCGAGCATTGTTGACACCACCCAGCGGCAGTGGCACGCCGCGGCGCAGAGCGCGCATCAACTGCAGAAAGTTGGCTTTAACGCCAGGTCCGTAGACCAGCACTGGGCGGATGATCACGACTTCCATTGCGCTGCTTTTTGCCAGGGCCAGAAGCCCCTGCTCGGCTTCGTATTTGGAGACCGCGTATGGATCGCTTGGCGCGGGTGTGTCGTCTGCATGAAAGCACTGACCACGCCCGGTCGACTCACCGTTGACCTTGATGGTGCTGATGAAGATGAAACGGCGAACACCAGCGCTGGCCGCCTGCCTGGCCAGGTTAAGCGTGCCGAGGGCATTGACCTCGCGGTACAGCGAAAGAGGGTCAGCCGCCGTGTCGTGCATGACATGCACTCGCGCCGCCGCGTGGACAACCGTGTCAACGCCCTGCAGCACCGGCTGCCATTGAGTGTCGGCATCCAGCGTCGCTATCACTGCATTCGTGACGTGGGAGTCAGTGTGGGCCATCGCCCTTCTGCTGACCGCGACAGTGCGTGTGTCCGACAGACCTGCAAAATGCTCAACCAGCGCAGTCCCCAGGAATCCGGAACTGCCCGTCACCAGGATCTTTCTGGTCATATCCGGTCCATGCGTTTGTTGATTTGAGGCGAGCCCGCGCTGCCGATTGAAAGACAGCGGAGCCATTGAAGAGGGGTTGGCCAACGGTGCTGCCGTTCAGGCAGCCGCCGTTGGACCGATGTATCACTTGCTGGCGAGCAATGCTTCGATTTCTTTGACCTTGGCTTCGACAAGGCCTGGGTCACGACGGCTTTCGACGTTCAGGCGCAGCAAAGGCTCGGTGTTCGAACCGCGCAGGTTGAAACGCCACTCGGCGAATTCAAGGCTGATGCCGTCGGTCTTGTCGATGTTCGAGCAGGACGGGGAGTAATGATCGAGGATCTTGGCGATGACGGTTTTGACGTCGTCGACCTTGTAGTTGATTTCGCCGCTGCACGGGTAAGCCGCCATGCGCTCGTCAACCAGTTGCGAGAACTTCTTCCCGGATACCGACATCAACGCAGCGACCAACAGCCAAGGGATCATGCCGCTGTCGCAGTACGCGAAATCGCGGAAATAATGGTGAGCACTCATCTCGCCACCGTAGACAGCGTCTTCCAGGCGCATGCGCTCCTTGATGAACGCGTGACCGGTTTTGCACAGCACTGGCGTGCCGCCCGCTTGCTCGACCTGGTCAATGGTGTTCCAGGTCAGTCGCGGATCGTGGATGATTTTCGAACCCGGATGTTGCTTGAGCAGCATCTCGGCCAGCAAGCCAACCAGGTAATAGCCCTCTACGAAACGACCCTGTTCGTCAAAGAAGAAGCAGCGGTCGAAGTCACCGTCCCAGGCCAGGCCCAGGTCACAACCGTGCTTGAGCAGCGCGTCACGCGTGATGCTGCGGTTTTCCGGCAGCAACGGGTTGGGTACGCCGTTCGGGAAGTTGCCATCCGGCTCGGCATTGATGATTACCCACTCGAACGGCAACTGGGAGCGGATAGCGTCCAGCGCAGGACCCACGGCACCATTGCCCGGATCGGCAAGAATTTTCAACGGACGAAGCTCGGCGCCTTTGACATAGGTCAGCAGGTGCTCGATGTAAGCGGTTTTATCCGGCTTGGACTGGACACTACCGTGCTGAGCGGCAGCCTGACCGAAATCGCCTGCATCAACGCGCTGGCGAATGGAATCCAGGCCGGTATCACCGCTGATGGGACGGGACGATTTCTGCACAAGCTTCATGCCGTTATAACCCTTCGGGTTATGACTGGCGGTAACCATCACACCGCCGTCTGCGGCGTAGTGGCTTGTCGCGAAATACACTTCCTCGGTCCCACACAGGCCGATGTCAATGACATCTGCGCCGGCTTCCTGGATCCCTTTGATCAAGGCCTGAGCCAACGCCGGGCTTTCGAGACGCATGTCTCGGCCCACCACGATATTTTTGGCACCCAGCTCAACGACCATGGACCGCCCGATGCGGTACGCAATGTCGTCATCCAGATCATTGGGCACCTGACCCCGGATGTCGTAGGCCTTGAAGCAGCGAGTCTCAATAGCAGGAAAGTCCGAACTCATGTGTAGATACCTATGCGACGAAAAAAACCCGAAGGTTCCTCTGTTCAGTAAAAGCAGCTCAATGGCGAACTGCACGCAACCCTCGCGCCTGACAGCTTGAGGCGTGGGTTAGGCATTGAAAAAGGAGATTAGTTATAGAGGCGCTTGTAATTATCTTTGGCGCGAGCCGTGACAGCCGCGCGCAGCGATTCTATCAGGGTAAACGTGACGCCCTGGGCTTCTTGCGCAGACGCGCGACTGAAACCAAAAGCGGGCCGATCATCATGCCCACCAACAACGCGAAGATTACCGGCACTGCAACGGGCAACTCCGGCGCATTCCAGCCGAAAAATACCAGAGCGAAGCTTTGCTGGTTTTCCAGCACAAATACGACAATCGCCGCTGCGATCAACAGGGCGATGATAATAAAGATCAAGCGTTTAAGGTTTCGCATGAGAACTCCTCAAAGGGCTATTGGAGCTCGTGCTCCTCTTCTTCGTTCACCCGGTCACGGAGCTCTTTACCTGGCTTGAAGTGCGGGACGAACTTGCCGTCGAGGCTGACGGATTGTCCTGTCTTGGGATTGCGACCCACGCGGGGTGCGCGATAGTGAAGGGAAAAGCTGCCGAAGCCGCGTATTTCAATACGGTCGCCCGTCGCAAGGCACTGCGACATCTGCTCAAGCATGGTCTTGATGGCCAACTCCACATCTTTGGATGAGAGCAGTCCTTGATGGGTGACAATTCGTTCGATCAACTCCGACTTCGTCATATTTTTCCCTTCTTTTTCAAGCAGCTAGGTAAAGCGCTTTGAAGGTTTTAGCATGACCTGAGACATTTGAACAGTCTGTGTCCAGAGTTAAATGAGTCCGATTCGAAGAACTTGAGAAGCAAGCTACTGAATCCCTCATCAACCGAGGTGCGAAGCAAGATTGCAGATTGTACGCCCACTGTTCCAGGACGCCGGGCATCCGCCGGGCAAAACCACCCGCCCACAAAAAAGGGCGACCGAAGTCGCCCTTTTTGAATGGTCAGACAGAACTTAGTTCTGCTTTTCCATTTGAGCACGCAGCAGGTCACCCAGAGTGGTAGGACCAGTGCTTTCAGCGGCTTCAGGCTTGCTACGCAGGCTCTGAATCGCTTCTTTCTCGTCTTCAACGTCTTTCGACTTGATGGACAAGCTGATCACGCGGCTCTTGCGGTCAACGCTGATGATCTTGGCTTCGATCTCTTCGCCTTCTTTCAGAACGTTACGCGCGTCTTCAACGCGGTCACGGCTGATTTCGGAAGCTTTGAGGGTCGCTTCGATGTCGTCGGCCAGAGTGATGATGGCGCCTTTGGCGTCAACTTCTTTAACGATACCGCGGACGATAGCGCCTTTGTCATTGACAGTGACGTACTCGGAGAACGGATCGCTTTCCAGCTGCTTGATACCCAGCGAGATGCGCTCACGCTCTGGATCAACCGACAGGATCACGGTGTCAAGCTCGTCGCCCTTCTTGAAACGGCGTACGGCTTCTTCGCCCACTTCGTTCCAGGAGATGTCGGACAGGTGAACCAGACCGTCGAT